>Ga0209728_1001476_pt1 | contig 14277 bp, 37 predicted proteins | sample RifGroD1_FD_183997 | JGI IMG/M metagenome (GOLD analysis project Ga0209728, IMG submission 183997) | Groundwater microbial communities from Rifle, Colorado, USA - Groundwater D1 (SPAdes) (version 2) | ecosystem: Environmental > Aquatic > Deep subsurface > Groundwater | place: Rifle, Colorado... | reverse complement strand
CCATCCAAAAATATTTCAGATATATAAACATCTTCTAATGCACCAATGATAACTCTATCTCCTACTTGATAGTAATATGTAGGATTAGGAAGGAATTCAGTTTTGTTTTTGATAAATAATTGTAATTTATTTTCTCTTATTTGCTCTGAAGTTAATTGTATTTTAGGTTTTCTTTTTGCCATATTACTTATCCTTCCATCTCTAATAATTTCTTAACTTTATTAATTTCTTCTTCTGTATGGATAGTACCACCTGAATTATGTTCAATATACCATTGTAATACATTTTTCTTTGTTGGTAAATCATTTACATTTATTCTCATATCATGTTTCATTCTTAAACTATCTTCAAATTCATTATAATAATATCCAAATATTTTTATTTCATTATTTATAAATTTCTTAATAGCAGTATATCTTTGTAAACCATCAACACAAACAAAATCTTCATATGGTCTATAATTATATCTCATCCAATTAGGATTATTAAGATATATCACCCTTGCATTTTTTGCTCCACCTTTAAGTACAGATTCTACAAATGCAATTTGTTGTTCTTCAGTCCAAACATAACCACGTTGAAAATCAGGATTCATTTCTAATTTTACATTTGAATCTATTCCATTAGACCAATCTTCAATTGTTCTTACTAGTCTTTCCAAGTCATAAGTACATTCCCATGAACCAGAATCAATGTATTGTGGGATATTTGAAAATTTCATATGTATTACTCCTTTCTTAATTTAATATAAATTATCAATACTCTATTATATCCTACTTTCTATAATACTTGCAATTGCTATTGTCTTCAGTACCAATGTAAATTGTATCTTCCCATAATAAATTGTGTACTGTACCTGCATCTACTTGGAATGAGAATTTTTCAAATTTACCATTTATCAATACTTCTTTAGTGATTGGAGTTTCTTTTTCAAAACTTCTACTTATTCTATCTTCTCTTGCCTTTTCATATGTTTCTGAGTAATAAAAATCTTTTAACATAATATCTACTCCTTTTAATTTTAATTTATATTCAATCCCATCTTAATTTTTGTCCACATTCACAAACCTTTAAATTTGTATAATGATAATAATATCCATCTTCCATATGTTCACTTAACTCTTCATTACAAGATGGACACAATGCAGGATTCCAATTTGTTATTACAGGTTTACTTGGTATCTGTTTTTCTAGTGCTGCTATAGCAAGATCAATTGCATCTAAAATATGTTGAGTGTTTATATATTGTGTATAAAATTCTTTTTCTTTAAGTAGGATTGATTGTGCTTCTTGATTGGTCATAATATTTCTCCTTTCTAAAATTATGATCAAAGTACATTTCTATTCAAAGTAACTATGCAGTTTTCAAATATCCATCAAAATGAGTATAAGTATATCCGTATCCTAAGATATCACAATACTTTTTAAATAATTCCGCATCTTCTTTCTCCATCAGTAATGAACAACATGGTAATTTCTCTAATAATACAGTCAACCATTCTTCATCCATACCTTTATTTCCCCATCCAAATATTACACCTTCTGAACTAGAACCGAATACATTAACTAATCTATCATATCCACTAAGTTCCTTTAAAATAACTCCCCAATTTTTAACCTTTGCATGATCATCGTAATTCATCTTAGAATCAAAGATAAATCTGAATGATATTTTCCCTGTCTGCCAAATTTCATTTGCTGTTACAATATTGAATTTTAATTCTTTATCCATATTAATTATTCTCCTTCACAACATATTTATTATAATACACATTAGCATCTATCCATGCTTGCTCTGGTGATACTGACCATCCACATCCTCTATTATACCATGTAGTATTTCCCCATCCAAGAATACACCAAAAATAAGGTTCTTTTGCATTATCCCAAGGATGAGGATTCATAATAACTTGTATTTTGTATTCTGTTTCTGATTCTGGTTTATTTCCTAATGTCATGTTATTACTCCTTTCTATCACTTTCATCAGGTATATAACAATCACATATTGGTCTAGGATAGCCATAATGTTTACAACTACACCACTTACAATTTTCACATGATTTCATATTGATTACTCCTTTCTGTTATATGTGATAAGAATAAATTTTAATAACAAATCAATCTTACCACATATTGTTTTATATCACTATTACTCTTTAATCTCAACATAATCAGAAAATATTGCTAATGCCTCAGTATAACTATTAGAATTAAAAACTCTATCAGTCATTTCCTTTTCTTGTTCATATAAGTTATTTTCCTTTAATACTTTTGATACTTTGCCGAGTAGGTTAAAAACATTTCCATCTTCGCCAATAAGTTTACATGATGGTTTATCCATATCGTTATTCATCCTCCTGTTATACTGTTATATGATTAATTTATATTATACCATTAATCCCAAATAAAATCATCAACTAACGCAAAACCTGATTCATTAAATATTCTATCGGAAGGTAAATTTTCAGTAAATATTATTTTTATACTGTTCAATAATTCATCAGGCAATTTACCAAACATTGCAGAAACATTTCTTTGACCTCTTTCTGCAATGTGATAATTAATACTGGATATGCCATTGTGAATTCAAAATGTGATTTTCCTAGTTTTTTGATGATGGGAATTAATTCTTCTATGTTACCATTGATTGTGACGTATGATTCTTGGTATCCCATGTGTTATTCCTCCTCAAATTATAATATTTATTTTCTATCCCAACAATGGTATCTTACTTCAATCCTATTATCTTCTGTTACAAATGAATTGTTTTCACCTTTTGCCATTTTAAAACCAAGTTTCTGTTAAATAATTTTACTAATGTAATCATCTTCAGGTTTTTCTACTGTATCAAACACTGATATTTCATCACATTCTCTACCAAATAATCTTTTGCCTATTCTGTGTAGATATATTGTAGTTTTAATCATCTTATTTCTCCTCTCTATATCCTTTACTATCATACATACAACCATAATTAAATTCATAACTTGCACATAGATTTACTAATACTCCTACATCTAAACTATTATTTATATTTTTAAGTAAAACTAACAATGTAGAAACTTTGGTGGCTGGTTGTAATCCAGAATTAATAATTTCTGTTACTTGTTTGTGTGTATTATTAAATTTCTCTAAAAATTCATTTAAACAAGTGTCTACTTGATGTTTTGCATAATTCATAGATGATTCTCTACTCATTTTATATAATCTCCTTTTTATAAAATTTTAAAATATGTAGGAGGAGTTTCCTCTGAGATTTTACTCCCAGAGGAATGGATCATAGCAATCTACCAAACTATGCTAATGGTGTTTATATTACTGACACTTATAACTTATTCGCTATTTGCCCGAATAGCAAGTCTTAAATGTCAAGGTTGGATTTAAACAATCATTGCTAATTTATCATCAATTAAATCAAGAATACTTTCAAATTCTTCGATGGTTAATTCAAAAAAAGCATTTCCACCATCTTTTAATTCTACTTCTGTTATTAAATATTGAGTAAAACTTAAATCTTCCCTGATTTCAAAAGTTAAAACTGTGTTATCAAGTCTATAATCCCAATATCCTATACTTTCACCTAGTTTTTCAACAAACTTTTCTATAAGTTTTTCATCAGTAAATTCAATTTTATACCATACATTAGGTTCTGATTGTGTTTTATAAATTACACGTTTAAAACCTTTATTTAATAATTTCTGATAAATTCTCATTGAAATTGCAGGATTGATTTGTTTTACTGTATTCATATTATCAGTCTCCTTTTCTTCTATTATATTTTACTCTTTATCAACAACATTAGTCAAGACTATCTGACCATGTTCATTGACTTCTATTTCCATTGAATCGCCTTCGGACAAACTGTTTATACCTACCTGTTCTCTTATTTCTCTTGGAATATGTATCCTGCACAAATCGTCAAGTTTTCTTACTACTTTGTTTGCTGATTTATTATCAATTTTATTTTCTATGTTTTATTCACCACCTTACAATAACAATTATATTACACTTCTGTTTAGAAGTCAAGAAAAACTTTACTAATATTTTAGATTATTTTACTTTATTTATTTACTTCCATCTCAATATCATCTCTCCACTGAGAAACTTCTTCATCACTAATCGGTAAGGTACTGTGATAACAAGCATAACACAATATTTCTTTTGTTCTTTGTGATAATTGTTTGCCAGTCATGGCTGAATTAATGATTTCTGTGAATATTGGTTTGGATCTGTCCGAGAGATTAGATAGAATACCTACCATCTCAAATTCAGCCCATCCTTTATCGTCTGTTGCAAACATAATTGATGCACTCTCCTTTCTGTAGGGTGATTATTAATTTTATCAGTTTAAATTATTATTATATATTATTATATATTATTTTATTAATCCGCACATTGAAAACAAAATAATAAGTCCGAATACAGCAGCCATTTTTAATCACTCCTTATTAATTAATTAATTTAGTATCATCACTTTTTATTATATTTACAATCCTTAATTATTGTAACATGAATAGATGATTAATGCAAGTATTAATTACTTTTTTATTTATACAATTTGCTTCGTTTCATTCCGCTATCGCTACATTCAACTTCAGGGTGGGATTTTTACTTATTTTATTCTATATAACAAGATGAAAATTATTATTTAAGTAAATATAATTTATAAGTATAATGTTAAATAAAATATTTTATAAATCGAACATTATATTTATAAATGTATTATTATAATTTATATTATATAAATATAATGTTCGATTTCACATTTATATATCAAATGTTCGGTTTATTTTTAACCTACTAAGATGCGAAGCAGATTAGTAGCAAATTGTATATATAAATTTACTTATTTTTATTTTTCTTTTTTAATTCTCTTTCTAATTTTCTTTGTTCTTTTTCTTTTTTCAACTTCTGTTTTTCTTTTTCAATTTCTTCTTCTTCAAATTTTTCAATAGTTATATCTGAATCATCTTTATTATGATCAAACAAAAACATATTGTTTAATTTATTAACATTCCATATTTCATCTTTAAATGGAAATATTATTTCTATTCTTGGTATTCCTATTGCTACTTCTTTGATAAATTTATATTTATGTTTTACTAATGCATGTCTAATTGATATACCAAATATACCTACTAATTCTTTTCTAATTTCATCTATATTATCTATTTCAAATTTAGCTAATTTTTCATCATCTAAAATTTCAATGTCATATACTTTCCAATAAGAAGATAATGATGTTATTTTTTTACATACTTTTATTTTAAATGCTTTATTTATTACTGGATTTCTTCTTTTAAAAAATTCAATACCTGTTTCTTGCTCCACTTCTTGTTCAGCATTTTTTATTTCTAATTCTAAATCTTCATCTGCAATAAATATATCACCTGAATAATATTTCACCTTTGTACATTTTCTCCAATTTATTATTTCTTGTTTTTTAAGTCTAGTTAATGCAGATTCTAAACATTGTTTTACAGTTATGTATGATTTTTCTCTATAGATATCTAATAATTTATCTTTCATGTCTAATTTTATAGCTATTTCTTCATAACTATCAATTAAATCTTTATAACCTGATGAAAATATTGGTATATTAATTAACTCATCATTTTGTAAAAATAATTCATTAAATGAAAAATTATGTTCATATTCATTAATATTTATTACATCTTGTAAATATTCAATTAATAAACTATCCATTAATGTTTTATATTTACCTTTTCCTGTTCTATTATTTTTCCTTTTATTTTCTATTTCTTTAAATTCAGTATACTTTTCTAATATTAAATATCCTCTACCTTGCTTCTCAAGTTTATATTTTGTTTCTATTTGTTTTAATAATGCGTTTCTACAATTAGTTCCATCTTTATATTCTAAATTTAATACTTCGCACATTACTTTTAAATCTTTATATTTTTTACCTACTTCTAATTCATTAGTTATTATCAAATATTTTATTCTCCTTATCCATTATCAATTATTATATTGCTATTATCTTTTATTAATTATTATCAATTAAATGCCTAAAAAGAGCCTAATTATTTAAGCTCTTAGCTAACCTCCATTTTTTCAATTTCCATTTATGTACTATTGATTCCATTTCAAATGTACGTGGAAATATTAAATATACTTCTCCTTTAGCACCTCTTCCTACTTCTAATGGCATACAATTTTGTTCAAGCATCCAATTTATTTGTTCTAAATCATATATGTAATATGGTTTTCTTTTTATATTTTTTGCATTTTCATCATCAATGATATTATCAGTATTCATAAAATCATTTTCCTCCAATCAGTATTATACTTTATTTTATTAATATTTTGCTATGTCATATAATCACCTCTTTTCAACTCTATCTGTATTATACAATTATATTTACTATTTGTCAAGTTTTTATTTTAATATTACTTCATCCACATAGTAGTATCTTCTTGACGATAAAATTCTTCTGGTCTTACAAATTGTACTTTATCTAATTCTATTTCATGTATTTTTCTTTCAACATTATCATCTAAGATATCTACTTTTCCATTGTTGATTTTACAATTAAACACTTTATTACCCAATATATCTTTTGCTGTGCCTGTTCTTAATGGTAGAATTGCACAATATTTATAATCATCCTTCTTAAATTCTGTTGCTATATGTGTCCCTATGCCTATAAATTCAAGAGTATATTCTTTATTTAAATCTATTTCATCAAAATTCTGAATCATTGCTCCTACAGAAGCACACCATTTTAACAAATTTAAACCATTAATAGGTATTGCCTCATATTCTTCTCTAATTTTAACTCTTACTGCATCAGTACCATCTTCAAATTTCAAACTATAAACTTTTGCTTTATCTGCCATGTTGATTAATTTATTTTTAGTGGACATAATATCATCTCCTTTATACATTATTCAATTCTTTGCTTTCTGCCATCATTCTCATAACATCTGCAATTTGAAAACCAATAACTTCACTATCTTTTGGATATTGATTTGCACATTCTTCAAGTAGATATAAACAATACTTTAAATAATCTTCAATATCCTTATTCTCTTCCTCAAATGATATATTATTTATAAAATTAAGATTATTAACTCCATACTTATCTAACCATTTTCTATAAAATATGGGTGCTATTTTATAATAATCGTCTATGAAATTAACAATCTTTCTTAATGTTTTATGAATATTGCTCATATTACTATATCTCCATCCTTTGAATAATTGTTCGTTTATACTATTCATATTATTCATCCATAGATAACCATTTTTTATGTTCTGCATCTCCGATATAATCATAACTATCTTCAATATATAACTCAATCCATTTTCCATCTTTAGTTTTAATTTTATATGGATTTGATAAATTTTCATCATTAATGAATTCATATAATTTATTAAATAATTGCTCATCAATTTCCAATTCTGAATGTTTATTTTTCATATGGTATCTCCTTCTATCTTATCCAAAATATAAATTTTAAACTTATTAATGCTTTTTATTTGTTCGATAATATTTTCTTCGTATATATACCAACCATAAGTATAATCTTGCATTACACTTTCTGCTATCCTTAATATTTCCTTGTCCTGTTCTGTAATAGCAATACCATTAGTAAGAATAAAATTTTCTACCTTACAAAGTTTTTCAATGTCTTTAATTTTCTTTAAGTTTTCAGTTTTCATAGTTATTTCCTCCTTCTTAAATAAACATGACAAAATTTCTCTTTTATTCAAATATTGGTATTTACAAACCATTATATTTACTCAAATCTAAAACAATCTTCATTCCATTCTAATTCTTTCAATTCCTTCTTATGTTTTAATTCTAATCTACCTCTTTTATCATGCTTGAGAATATCTTTATATTCTTTCTCTAATTCATATTTTTCTCGTTTGTGTTTCTTTTCCATTTCAATAAGTTTTTTTCTTAATTCTTTTTCTTTTTCTGCACCTTCACAAATACATGTATATCCTGTTGTGCTAAAATCTCTATTATAAAAGCCTACAAATGGATTTAAATCACTCCTTAATCCTTTTTGAATAGGATATGCAGATTGACAACAATAAGAACAATAATTAGAACAACCTAAAGCAAATGTACTTGTTGGTTCTAATTCTGGATGTGTTGAATCCCAATGATATGAGTAACCATTTTCATTAGCACCTTTTATTCCTTTGCCTACAAAACTATATCTATGATATTTACTTGGACTTTCCATTATTTTATTCCTCCTATATTATTATATTTACTATCTGTCAATAATTATATTACACCAGAGCATCAAATACAACAATTATTTCTTATAATGAAAACTATTCACACATAATTCATCTTTGCACTCATAACACTTCCTATCTAGATTCTTACAATTTCTTGCACTTTCAAGTTTATTTTGCAAATCTCTTTTCTCATATTCTAACTGTTCAACATACTTCTTTAAATGATATAATTCATTTGATAAATCTACATTTTGTTGCATGAAATGTCCTCTACTACTTATAATATCATGTTTGGATACATCTTTGAATACTTTATTATCAAATTCTACTCTTTCTTTAATGGTGTTTATAGTTTGCAATATCCATATGTCAATTGGAATAACATCATCACCATGCAAAACTATAGTATCGGAAGTTTCTGAGAGTGTGTGATCACTGTTTTTTAATGCATCGAAAATATCTATGTCTGTGTATCCTTCTTCATGTAACAATATTACAATTAATTTAGTTGATAGTTTATCTTCGATTAATTTATATAGTTTGTTTCTCATGGTTATTTTCTCCTTTATTCATATCATCTCTCAACATAATATTTCCAACCTCTACGTTTTGCTTCTTGAATAATTATATTTTCTACTTCCTCAGTTTTTAAACATTTTTTACCTTTAAATAATATAAAGTCCATATGTTTAGTTTCTTCCATCTCAGTACAAAGTTTGATATTAAATGTTTTTAAAGAATTTAGCACATTATCAATTGCTTCTGTAATAGTAGGAACATAATATTTATTACTTATAGTACCTTCTATACTTTTTTCATTTGATGTTTTGTTGTCTGACCATTGACATTCTGCAACATAACCAACAATTGCTTCTTTATTTTGCACTATATACTCTAATACATATTTAATAGTTATATTATCAGTCCATAAATCGTTCATTTCTGGATTCCTCCTTTTTATATTTGCTTCAATTTATCAATTTCACTTTTTATTTGTTTTAATTTATCTTCTACTATCTCAATACTAATTCTCAATGCACTTAATTTATTCATATTATCTGAATTAGGTATTATTTCTTCCATCAAATCTTCTAAATTATCTTTCGTATGTTCTAAGGACAATTTTATCATTCTTAGTTCTTGCATATTCATACTTTATCATCTCCCTTTATTATATCATTACCAAATCAATCTTTTATTTTAACTTCACTTCACATTTTTATAAATAAAATCACACATCCATATTTCATGCTTATCCATATGTTTCACATGTTTTACTTCCATTTTATCAATAGAAAATATATCTTTTTTATTATAAACAATATCATTTCTCGGGCAAAAAGTTGGTTTACCATTAATAGATTTTTGCATTCTACAAACGCAACCTTCAATATCATTTCTGTAGAATCTATCAATATTGTAAAATTTACATTTGTTGCAGAATCTTGATATGGGATTTGACATTATATCGCCTCATTTTTATATTTTATAATTTCATTTTATGATATTTCATCAATAGTGTATCCGTACATAACTTCATAACCATTTTCTATTAAAAACCCTCTTCTTAAAGCACAACTAAATTTTGTTTTTCTATTACTGTCTTTACCAAAACATTCTTGATTACATTTGTCAGCAAATTCACATACCTCATATTGACTTAATAAACCACCTACGATACCTATAAAATGTTCAGAATAATTATTATTTATTTCTGAATCTCCCATGTCAGAAAATATTGTAACATTAAAACCTTTATCACATTTGCTTACTAAATGTTTATTGTCTTTCCAAACTGCTTCATAGATATTATTTTTGGTGAATATTTTTTCGTCTAAATTTAAACCATTTTTAATACTTTTAATACATTTTACTTTTATCATTGATGTAAAACCTCCTTAGATTTCATATGTAATTTTGCTGTGCAATTATATTTATAATTTATTATAGCACATATCAAATAACAATGCAACAAAATCTTTAATATTTTGAATAATATTTTTACTTATTTGATAGAAATTAATAAAACACTCATACAAACTATAAATTTAATAGTATAATGTATGAGTGTTTTATTTGAACATATTAATATACTCCTCTCGTTAATACACCTAATTGATTAAATAAACCAAACATCTGAGATAAGTTTTTATCCTTCTCACAAGCAATTTTAATATCCTTTTCTGATAACTCAGTATATTGTAATAGTCTTTCGATCCATTCTTTTTGTTGTTGATTTTCTTTTTGGAGTCTGATATTGTCAAGTTTTAGTTTTCTATTTTCGACATTACATTCTTTAAATTTATTTTCTAAAATATTGCTATCTTTTTGAAGTTTTGTAATCTTGTCTTGAAGATGTTTTTCTTTTGCTGTTAATTTAGATTTCATTTATGATTGTCTCTCCTTTTCTATTAATATAGGTACAGGTGCAACATTAAAATCAAACTGTGATACCACTTCGCATTTACTACATTCATATGTAACAATTCCATTAACGTCTGAGATAAAACTATTTGTTCCACATAATTCATTATTACATTCTGGACAATAGCAAAAAACATGATTGTTTATTTTTATTTTTCATGATTATTTCTCCTTTTATTGTTAATCATTTATTTAATCTTTAATATTCCATTTTATTTTGTTTATTTTAATTTCTAAATCACAATTCTTTATTTCCAAATCATAAATACGTTGACTTAAATCAGATATATCTTTGTATTGCCATGTACATATTGCAAATAAAAAACATATCCCTGCTATTACTGTATCTTTTTCTGAAAATAAATATATTGCAATTCCTAACATTATTATACCTATTAATAATAGATATTGTTGTTTTAAATATTTTAATAGTTTCATATTTTTCACCTCATTATTTCTGCATAAATATCACAATTTATTCAAACTTTTCAGTCTGATTTGTTAGATTATAATTAATATAATTTAACTGGGAGTAAACCTACACCCTCTACCTTCTTATGAATAAATTCAATTGAAGGATACTTTTATACATTTATACTTCCTTCACTACTAAACCATAAATATTACCTTTGCCTCTTTTTATTTCTACCTCAAAACCAGAAGGAGAACACATTTTAACTTCTATAATACGTGAATATATCATTGAGAATTCTTGATCTTTATTATCCCACCATCCATAATGTGTAGGTGTTTCTGATTCTTGTACTTCCCTAACAATTACTTTTATGACTTCTTCATCTCCACACATTTTAACTTGTATGATACTAGGATAATAGTCTATATATTCATTATTTATTTTATGACAGAATAGTTTTGTTTGTTTCATTGGTAAATCAATCTCCTATCTTCTCAATTCTAAACAAGGTATTAACAATTCACCATTTAAACTAACTAAACTTAAATTATCTACTTTAGAACGACCACAGAAAGGACAATTATAAATATTGTTGTAGTTTATAAATTCAGTTTCTTTAAATTCTGCACCACAAGCAAAACATAATATTTTATTATTCTCTTTCTTAAAGTTATTATCTATTTTGATATATTCTGTGCTTATCTCACCACTACATAAACTAGCCAATTTTCTTTCTGTTGTATTTCCCATTATGCTATTATATACCAAAGAATCATCTTCATCATATTCAAGTATTAAATCCATTGGAATGTCTATTCCTTTAAATTTATCCCCTTTTGTTAATTTCTTTTCATCAGCTAGTTTGATAATTTCCCATAATCTCATGTTATTTATCTCCTTAATTAACTTTCGTACATCTTATATATTCTATCCATAATCCTTGTTTACATTTTATTTTATAGTTATTATTTGTCATCTGAATATAATGTGAATAAAATTCATCTAGTGAATCATACTCATATTCATTTAAATGAGTTGTACTAAAAGTAATTTTACCACAGTAAGGGCAAGGTAATCCATCTATTTTCATTATTAATTATCTCCTTCTTAATTAACTTTCTTCATATTCTGCTTGAGATTTTTCAAATTCAGCATCGCAATTATTACATTTGAAATATGTACAATTATTAATATTCAAATCATAATCATCTTTGTCGAAGTCAACATTGTTTGAATTGCAACATGGACATATTACAATTATCATTTTGTGTTCTCCTTTCAAGTTATAACAGAATTCGTATTTGATCATGATTTTGATAATTATAAACCATTATAAATCAAGGGTTTATAGGATATGGATTTTTTGATAAAATTATAAATTATCTATTTTCTCTTGTTAAAGATAATATAATTAATTTTAAAATTGCACAGTCTGTTACATTGTCAATTATTTCACACCGATCAACATGATCAATTTTCTTTCTTAATTTATTTGCTAAAATTTCTGCTTCTTCATATTGTTCTAAATTAAATTGTGTGTTCATTTTATTTACCTCCTATTATTGTAATCATTCCATTTACATTAATACATAAAATCTGTCCAGGAAATAAGTTAATTCCTCCAATATTCTTATTTTCTTTATTAAATAATCTTAAACATATCATTGTTGTAGTTTCCCATTTTACTACTTTTGATGATATAATTCCGCATACCCATAAACCATACTGACCAATGATGTTTTCATTTTGTTCATAATTAATTAAATCATCAATAGTTTCTCTTTCTTTTAATTGATTATAAGTTAATTTAATCATTATTATTCCTCCTTTATTCTGGACAACTACAATGTTCACAGTTTGTATTACAACAACATCCACAAGTTTGACATACTAATTCCCCACAAACATGACAATATACATCTTCATACATTTATATTACCTCCTAATTATATAAAATATTACTATATGTATTGGAGAAGGGATATACTCTATCTCCATTCCTTTTCAATCTGTGTTTTTACTTTGTGAAATAATAACTCTTTAGCTTTATCAATACTCAGATTTTTACCACTTTCCCTTGTGTAAGTATTCATAAGTGCATCAATTGACCATTTAAGTGTAGTTTCAGCATCAACATTTAACTGATTCTCTAAAAGCAATTGTGTAAATTTTTGTTCTGTCATGTGAAATACCACCTTTCTATTTATATTTCTATAATATACCTGTTTTCTTATAATCATACCACAACTTATTATACTTTTTAACCAATTCAGAATTCTCTTCAACAATCTTATCAAAAGTATTCCAATACCATTCCCAAGTAAAATGTGTCTTTTCATACTCTTTTCTGTATTTCTTAGTATAAACAATAATCATGCCAATCATCACACCTATTGCAAATTCAATATTCCTACTTTTAAAATCAGATCTATCAGAATAGAATTTGTCTCCATGCGCTGAAACATATCCATCGTAACCACCTATATAATTTTCTTTTAGGATTCCTTTATAGAATGGTTCTATATACTTATCCATGAAGGTATAATGACTAATAAATTTCATTGACATTGGTATTAGTTTTTCTTTGATTGTATAAGTCATATCATTATTCATCTCCTTTATTTAATACTAATTTCTGTCCATATCCTACACCTAATTTAATCCCAAGTTTCTTGTGATCCTCACATACATATGCCCAATAACCACCTCCGATTAATTTCATGTCATATCCTGCTTTGTTACTGCAAAAATCGCATTTAGGGAGTTCATCAACTATGATTTCGTTTTTAGTGTTATTATTACTCATTGTTATTCCTCCTTATTATAATTTATAATTAACAACTATAACATGCAATTTTCAATAATTTAAAGTGGGTATCTGGTGCTGTTCTATATACTTCATTAAATTTATCCTCAATATCTGTTATACGATACTTATTACTACTGTCTGCCATTTGCTTAAGTTCTTCTAAATCACTTCCGATTGTAACCTGTTTCCATCTATATGTATCATGTGTTACAGGTACAACCATTTCTAAAATATATCTATATTGCATACTTAAAACCTCCATAAAAAATTATGATAGAATAACCATTTCATTCAAATATTGGTATTTCTAAACCCTTATAAATCAAGGGTTTAGAGGCAGTCAATAAATGGATTAAATAACTTTTTCAAAATTATTAACAATATCTTCAGGATATTTGATACTA
>Ga0209728_1001475_pt1 | contig 14291 bp, 31 predicted proteins | sample RifGroD1_FD_183997 | JGI IMG/M metagenome (GOLD analysis project Ga0209728, IMG submission 183997) | Groundwater microbial communities from Rifle, Colorado, USA - Groundwater D1 (SPAdes) (version 2) | ecosystem: Environmental > Aquatic > Deep subsurface > Groundwater | place: Rifle, Colorado... | reverse complement strand
AAACCAAAAAGGCATATGATGCGAAAAAATCAACCAAACTCACAAATAAAGAGTGTGCACAAAGAGCTAGAGATGCTGGTTTAATATCGGAATGGTTAAAAGGAAAACCTGAAAAACGAAAACAATACACATTAAAAAGAAAAAATAAAGAACATGAAATGTCTATTAGGCAATGGATAGATTGTAAAAACTTTTTCGGAAATGCTTGTGCTTATTGTGGCCTTAAAGCAGAGGATCATTTTAAAAAATATAATGGAGTATTAAGGCCACAAGAATTACATAAAGAACATGTTGATGATAATGGGTCAAATGGTATTTCAAATTGTGTTCCTTCTTGTCATACGTGCAATAGTGAAAAACATACTGATTTGATGGATGAATGGTACAAGCAACAAGAGTCTTTCACTGAGAAACGATATAATAAAATACTGTTGTGGATCACAGAAGGATATAAGGAGTGTATAAAAGATGATCCGCCTTATAGGATAATTAGAAAACAAAATGATGGATTAACTACATATCATCATGAACTATGGACAGTGGATGAAAAAAGAAATATAGTAGAGTGTGTGGATATTAAAGATAAAAAGAATCAATTAGATTTAAGTTTAGTTGAAAAAAGTTTGTAATAATACATATATAATTATTGTAGTTTTATTTTTAATATGGTATAATAAATCATCCCATAAAGGTGTGGTTTTATCTTGTGAGGGGAAAGGAGTGTTTATTTTGACTTTAGATATGTATTCTATTATGTTTGCTATAGTATTTGCTGTAATATTTATGTTTTTTCTTGTTAAAGATAAATTTCAATATGCAATTCCATTTTTAGTCTTGTTTGCAGTATGTTCTTTAATAACATTGCCGATACAAGAAAAACAAGATGCAATAAGTTTTAAAGAATCAACAGTGCAACAACTCGAAAATACAGGATATACTAATTTTATATTAGATAAAAATTATTCAAGCTCTTCTAGTATTAAAATTTATATGAACAACAAAGCATATGTAGTAAAACATGATAATGGAAAATTATCATTTATTGAAAACTAATGGCAAGAAAGTAACAGGTAAAAGGAGAAATTATAATGATTCAAAAGAATATAACTTATTGTGGTCAACGAATTATTGTTGCTTGCGATGAAAAATGTAATAAGGCATGGGGTATGAACAGTAGGCCAAAAGAATATTTTGATGAAAATAATGAAGATGATTATACTTATTTATCAGATGATGAATTAGGTGAAGCACCTATTGATCCTGGCACTTATGAAGGATTTGAAATGGCAGGAAAACCAGAAACAAAAGAAGAAAGATTAAATAAATGGTGTGTTAGAGAATGTGAGAGAAGTTATAGAGGTGAATTACCTATTGAATTAAAAGATTTTAGTAAGAGGATTTATAATATTCCATCATTGCATATAGTAAAGGAGAATAATTATGAAAGAATATCAACATTGGAATGTACATAAAATTAATAAAACAAATGATGGCGGGCTAATTGTTTCTGTTGAGTTAAGAGATAAAGAATATAATACACTTGAACTTAGTTTTAAATGGGATGGTTGTATTAATCTGTGGACGAGATATAATGGATATACAAATGATGATAAATTTTCCGCAGAAGTTGAAGAAAATATGGATTATATTCATATTTGTGACTTAGAGGAATATATCAGTCAGTTACAAGAGGTATTGGTGATTGCTAAAGATATTTTAGGTGAAGAAAAGTATGAGAGAGATTTTAAGTAATGGAGGACTGAAAATTGATTAGAAAATTATTATGTTTATTAGGATTCCACAAACCAGAACTACAAGAAGATCCGTTTGGATTTGGCGATACTATAACTGGTTGTCAGTATTGTGATAAGTTAAATATTAAACTTACGATAGAAAAGTAATTTCTTTGGAGAAATAAATGAGAATTAAGAACAATGAACGGTATATTACCAATAAACAACTTAACAAAATACTGAAGTTTCTAGGTGAGGAATATATACCCAAAGAAATTATTATTTGCGAAAATAGATTTGACCTTCTAAAATTAGGATTTCTTCATTGTTTATTAATGTTACTTTCATTAAGGATACTTCCTATTCTTATAGGTAAAGTCGAAGGTATTTATATTCCCTACTTTGATAAAGTGTGTGTCTTTATATTTGCTCAAGATTATGATGATTATAACTTTCATAGTAAACAGTTTTATTCTTTACATGCTTTATTGCACGAATTACGTCATTATTATCAATATATTAAGAAAACAGGCATTAGCGAATTAGATGCAGATAATTTTGCCACAAAGTTTTTAAACAATAACTCTCAAAAGATAAAAGAAATAATGGGTTGGAAAGACGAGTGGGAAGTTGAAGAGGAAGAATAAGCAAAATAATTAGGAGGGTTAAAAACATGCAGTATCGTAGAGTAATAGTCGATAGGATAGTGGTAGAGGAGTCTACAAAAGAAGAAAGAAACACCCTTATGGAAAATGGTTATTCGTATACTGGCGACAATTATTTTGGAGAAGCAATATATGAAAAATCATCTATTCCTACAGAACACTTAAAAATCTAGTTTTAAGCTAAGAAAGGGAATGATATAATGACATTGTTTACTAATCAACCAATGTTTTGTCCAATTTGCGGAATAAAATTTATGTATGATTTTAATTATCATGGCATTCCTGCTTGCAATAAAGAATGTTGGGAAGAATATCAAAGAAGAAAGTCTTTAAGTATAATGGGTGAAAAATATAGTACGAGGAATAATTAAAGGAGAGTGTTAAACGTTGAAAAATGAACACATTTCAGTGTATAAACATAATGGTATTGATATTTACACTTTAAAAATAGCAAATCCATCTAAAGGAGATAGTTTTAAATATTTTACTTTTAACAAGAATATTTTAGACAAGCGGGAATTTGATACTGTCCAAGATGCTATAGATGTTATTGATAAAGATTGGGAATATGAATAGGAGTTTTAAATATGATTTGTAAATATTGTAATGAAACTATGGAATTTGATTCAAGGGAAGGAATTGGATATAGTGAAGTTCATAATTATGAGTGCATTAATTGTGGATCTAGCGTTATTATTCATGAAAATGGTGAAGAAGATACCTGGGAGCAGGGTGGGAAGCAAATTAATCAAAGAATGTAGAAAGGAAGATAAAATTATGATTAAATTTCAGATATGTTATTTTGAGGGAGATGGTTATAAAACTATGCAATTTAACTCTGAGAAAGAATTAAATGATTTTGTAGAAAATGAAGAAATTTATGAGGAAGATATTGCAGAGATATTGGAAATAGAGATTAAAAGAAGAATCTTTTCTAAAGATATAAACTATATGTTTATCATTTAAACGAGGATTTGCTCGTATTATAAAAGGAGTGCAATAAATGACAACATCGGAAAGAGATGAGCTTATTTATTCCTTGGCAATAGATTATATCGCTGAAAAAGAAAACTGCCAAGTGTTTTTGAGAGAAAAGAGTAGTGGATATTATATAGCTCTAGGTAAATTGTCAGGTGCTTGCATGGTACTTAATCTTGATTTTACTGAATCAGAAGATGATTTGACAGTATTTACAAATATTAAAAGAAAGATTGTAATAAAGATAGAAAAGGAAAACCGATAAGATAAAATAAGTCTTTGAATTTATCGTACTGGAGGCATAAGATGGATACAATGATTAAAAGTTCAATAAGAGGGTTTATATCTAGTATAATATGTATTCCAATAATGTTATTAATGTTTTTATCAATATCTTTTGTTGGATTTGAAACTATTATTACTCGAACTATTGACGTTGGAATATTTTTCATTGGAATTATAATTTGTTCGGTAATTAATTGCATAGAGTGGAAGGTTTGAAGGAGGACATATCATGAAATTACTCAAATATTCACATTCGAAAACATTCCATTATAATAATGCAGAAGAAAGATTAAGCCATATTAATGAAATAGAACAAGATGGATGGATATGTAGTGGAAGAGTAAAAGGATTCAGTGGTAATTTAGGTTCAAGAGATGATGTAAATGATGAAGGTAAATAGGTAAATACTTTTATATTGGTGAATTTTATAAGGAAGAAAAGATAATTATAAGTGATTTAAAAAGAAAATAAAATGGGAGGATATTTATATTGAGTAAAACTATTAATACACATGCACTATATGCATTAAATCATAGGACAAATGACGAGGGGATAGTAGAAAGAAGATGTACGAATTGTCAAGAATGGAAAGCGGAGACCGTTGATAATTTTTACTATGTAAACAAGAAAGTAATAAATAAAAGATTTACTCCAGAATGTAAAGAATGTGCGAAGAAAAGATCGTTAAGGGACAGACACAAAGATATTGAATTAACTAGAAGAAGAGATAGAGAAACTTATTATAGAAGAAGTATTACAGAAGAATGGAAACTATATAATAGATTAAAGGGATCAAGACAGAGAGAATCTGGTTATCAAAAAGGATGGAGACAAAGAAATCCAGATAAAGTTAAAATATATGCTTCTTTACATAGATACCATGATATTACATCAACAGAAGAAAGAAGTTTATTAAAAGTATTTGAATACAAGTGTGCTTATTGTGGAATGACTGAAAAAGAACACAAAATAAAGTTTGAACAAAAATTACATAATGATCACGTTGATACCGAAGGATATAATGATTTACGTAATGATGTTCCTGCATGTAAAAGTTGTAATTGTAGTAAATGGGAACACCCCTTTGAAGAATGGTATAAAAGCCAAAAATTCTACAACGAAGAAAGATATAATAAAATTATTTGGTGGACTACTGAGGGATACAAGGATTACATAGAAGATAAACCTCCTTACAGAATAATTAAAAAACAAAATGATCGCAATAAAAAATTCCATCATGAATTATGGCTAGTCGATGAAATGAGAAACATGGTAGAATGTATAGATATTAAAGATAAGAAGAAGGATTTAGATTTAAATTTAGTATTACAATTTATAAGGGAGGAGTTAGTTATGAGCAAAATGTACTTATCAGAACCAAATTTTGAGGATGATTATGATATTTTAACACAAGAAGATTGTAAAGTATATGTTATCGCTGAACATGTAAAATATATAGATGCTATGAATATTATTGAAAGATATAATAGTTTTGAAGGAGAATCTAAACAATGAAGTCATATCCTATTTGTATCAATTGTAGAGCAGAATTAAGCTTCAATAATTTTGGAAGCGTAAGGGATATAAATAATAAAGTTGTTCGATGTTGTAAATATTGTTCTGAATATATTTTAGAGGAATTAAAAGCGGAAAGATTTGTGGAGAATTATAAAAATAATGATATTTTTGAATTTGAAGATAGGTTTTATCCTTACTGGGGATGTACTTATAGTTATGGCACTATAACTGGTGTAAGGGATAGAATTGATCATCCTGATATTTCTATAGTTCCAACTGATTTATTAAGGAAAGTAATGAGTGGAGAAGATTTATTATAAGGAGTTGAAATATAATGGCAGAATTCTGCAAAGAATGTTTTAAAGAATTATTATTTAATAATTATGAAGATGACCAATTAATTATGTCTGAGGATGATGATCTGTGTGAAGGCTGTGGAGAATTTAAACCAGTTGTAATCAAAATAATTGACTGAATATTTTCTTTGACTTTACCATCAATGGCATGTTATACTATATACAATATAAAAATAAAATGTATTGAAAGGACGTGATGTATAAATGTCAAACAAACCAAAAGCAGAAAAGAAAATGAGAAATACAAAAAGAGATACTGATGTACATATTTGTCCAGTGTGTGGCAGTAAGCGTGTTAATTTAGTCGAGTTTAATAAATATTATTGCATAGATTGTTGTATCGAGATTGATAATGAGGGTAAGGCGTTTACAATTTTATATGATGGATCATTAGTAGATCATTATGTTAATGAGTTTGCTAATTGTGGATAGAGGGAGATAGTAAGATGATGTTTGTTACAGGTGATACTCACGGATCAATGGATATGTCAAGATTCAACACTATGAATTTTCCATTACAAAAGAAATTAACTAAAAATGATTACATCATTGTTGCTGGAGATTTTGGGCTAGTATGGGATGGAAGTAAAGAAGAACAATATTGGTTAAATTGGTTATATAATAAAAATTACACGACTTTATTTGTAGATGGTAATCATGAGAATCACACTATGTTAGATGCTATGCCAGTTAAGATGTGGAATGGTGGCAAGGTACACTTCATTAACGATAGCGTTATTCATCTTATGCGAGGACAGATCTACAACATTAATGGAACGAAAATATTTACATTTGGTGGAGCCGATTCAATTGATAAACAACATAGGATTGAAGGAAAATCATGGTGGAAAAGAGAAATGCCTTCTACTGCTGAGTATGAAGAAGGATTGGATAATTTAGAGAAACATAGCTGGAAAATTGATGTGATAATTTCACATGATTGTTCTCAGAGTGTTTTTGAGAAACTGATGGCAGGATTATGGGTTAAGAGTTTAACATCAATTAATAAGTATTTTGAAGTCTTAGAAGAGAAATTAGATTATAAACAATGGTATTTTGGTCATTATCATGAGGACAGACAGATAGATCCTAATCATACATTGGTTTATCATAAGATTATAAAATTACCTTAGAATGATCGTTTCGAATGATTTAGAAAGGAGTGATAAAATTGACAGATGAAGAAATATTGCAATTATCAATGGAAGAAAAGCTCCAATTAATCGCAGATCATTTCGACAATATGACAGATGAGGAATTCGAAAAAGAGTGTGGTCATCTCTTCATAGATGGAGATAGCATGAATAGTCCTTGGCACCCATCAAAACAAAATAGTTTTTATCTTTGTTGGTATTGTGGGAATAATGGCAATGCTCATTTATGTACAGATGGAATGGGCAGAGGATTTTGTCCTGAATGTAGAGAAAGAGCTAAGAAGGAATTTTTAGATTGGGATAATCCAAAGGAGAGGGAGGAGTGGCAAGATGAAATTAACTTATAAAGAAGAAATTGAACTAAAGTATCTATTATTGAAGGGATTTAATTGTATAGTTAGAAATGAGATAGGTTCTGTAGAAGTATTTGCTAATAAACCTCATAGGAATAATGGTCATGGATATAGCACTTGGGTTGAAAATAAATATCCTATGACTTGTGAAGAAATGAGTAGAAGAAGGCATACAGAACTTGGTGAATATAATTTTATTAGTTGGAGTGACGAACCTATATTAATATCTGATTTAATTAGAAATCAATTGGTTTAAACCAAATATTTCATCGTAAAAATAGGAAGGAGGGTAATAAATATTGCCACGATAAAGAATTTAAAAGAATTGGAAGAATCGAATTTCTGTAATTATCAACTTGAATTTAACGAAGTACTTGAAGAGTCGGCTGAGTATAAAATAAAAGATATTAAAAATATCTTAGAAAAACCAGGGATATACTTCTTATGCACTAAAGAAAATGATCTTCTTTATGTGGGAAGGAGTATTAATGTAAAGAAGAGAATTAATGATCATATTATTCACAAGAAGAGTATTAATATTTTGCCATTTATATATTTTATCAGAGTAATATATGATGACGAAAAAGGAATTAATTATCAATCACATACTAGTTATTTTGTAAAGAAATTAAGCTCTATTGAAACAATATATATTAATACTTTATATCCTATTTTCAATAAAGATAAAGTATGCTATCAGAGTTTTTATGATGATTTATATAAAAATGACTTATCTACTGTTGAAAAGCATGAGTTAGCAAAAGAATTAATTGTAAAATATAGAAAAATTACAGGAGTGAATAAGCATTTATTAAATATATTAACTAAAAATAATTATTTAGATGAAATTGAAGTAGAAGAGGTAGAATTAGAGAAAGGAGATGTGAGAGATATTAATTTAATTACTTTGGAAGATATAAGTGAATATTTAGATGATAACCAAAAAAACATATTGGGATTAAAACAGGCTATAAAATACATAAATAATTTGATTGAAGATGATATCAATAAAATGTTTGTTATTAATATATTAAATCAATACATTTCAAAAATAACATTAAGCAAAGTAAATTAAATCACTTAAAATATTGTTTTATCGCATGAAAGGAGTAAATATAATGTTTAAAAAATTTAATAATAACCTAAACCGCAGTCCAGTTGGAGCAATATGGGGTATATCTTTTGTAATAATTTTAATGATATTAACTACTTTATTTTTACCAGGTGAAACTGTAATTCCGAAGAATCAATTAGTATTTATCTTAGCATTTGTAGGATTATTTTTTAATTTTGCAATATCTAGTGTAATATTAGCTTCTGGTGAAATTAAACAGGTTAATGTTACATATGTTTGCCCAACTGCTAGAAAGTATTTGAGTGATAAAGAGATAGATGAAATTGAAAAAGTAGAGGAGTAATACATGTATATTAGTATGACATTATTATCGTTTCTAAAGCCTGTAATCGGCTCTCTAGTGGTTGGATTTGTGTTAGGTATAGGGTGTGCATCATTTTGTGATTAGGAAGAAGTGAAGGGAGGATTTTACAAATGGAAGAGTCATTAGAATTAAGAGGGTTAATTATACCATTTTATAAAAAGAATAAAGCTAAAAAGTATTGCGTATATCATCAACCAATTAACAACAATATAATTGTATTTAGTCCCTACGATGATTGTGATGTTGAATCGGTATGTAATAGTATTAGAGATAGTATGTATCTTCATTTGATTGAAGTATTGAATACATACGAGAATGTTTTGGTTAGTTGGAGTCAAGTAAGTGGTACAACGAGCGATTATTCAATTTATTATGATATGCCTACAGATGAACTTAAAAGCAAGTCTTATAAAGAGATATGGAAGTATATTAATGGATTAGGTATAGAACCTGCAATTGGTTATAAGTATACCGAAGCAAGAGATGGTGTTGAATATAAGATTGCAAAAGAAGTTTATAATGATAAGTCAACTATTTATATTGTTGGTGAAGAGGAGGATTGAATAAAAATCATTGGAAGTGTGGGATTCATTCTAAGTTAAAAGGAGGAAGAAAATTGATTGAACTACAAGGAAAATACAACACAGCAAAGGTTTTTACAGATAATATTGAGTTAGCAGCACAAGAACAAATTATTGAATTATGTAGTCAAGATTTTACTATTGGTGGAAAAATTAGAATCATGCCTGATACGCATAAGGGATCTGGGTGTGTAATTGGATTCACAGCAGATTTAGGAGATAAAGTAATTCCAAACATTGTTGGCGTAGATATTTCGTGTGGGATGCTTACGGTTGAATTAGGAAAGATAGATATTAATTTACAACAGTTAGATGAAATCATCCGTCAATATGTCCCTTCTGGTAAAAATGTGCATGAAGGTAGAATTATTAAGTTTGATAGGCTTAAAGAATTACATTGTTACAGAGTACTCAAAGATACTAAAAGAATAGAAAGAAGTATTGGAACTCTTGGTGGCGGCAATCATTTTTTGGAACTTAATAAAGATGGCAACGATAATTTATATCTAGTAATACATTCTGGTAGTAGGAATTTAGGTAAACAAGTAGCTGATTATTATCAAAATCTTGCTGTAGAAATATGTAGCGGTAAAGAAGACTTCTTTCTCGAACAAGATAAATTAATTGTTGATTACAAACTTCAAGGAAGAAAAAGCGAAATTCAGAAAGCAATTAAAGAGTTAGCATCAAAATATAAGGATATGAATCCTAATTACCCTAAAGACTTATGTTTTCTTACTGGTAATTTACGTTCTAAGTATTTGCATGATATGGTGATTTGTCAAGAGTATGCTAATTTAAATAGAGTCACAATGGCGAGTATTATTTTAGACAAACTGGGGTTTAATTTTCATCATTTTAAATCATTTCAAACCATTCATAACTATATTAATTTCAAAGATAACATTATTCGTAAGGGTGCAATATCAGCTTATAAGGACGAGAAGGTTTTAATTCCTATTAATATGCGTGATGGTAGTATTATTGGAATTGGTAAAGGTAATCCTGATTGGAACTACTCAGCACCACATGGAGCAGGTCGATTGATGAGCAGAACTAAAGCAAAAGACATAGTTAATTTAGAAGAGTTTGAAAAGGTTATGGAAGGTATTTATACCACTTCTGTTGGTTTGTCTACATTAGATGAAGCACCTATGGCATATAAACCAATACAAGAGATTCTAGACAACATTGGTGATACTGTTGATGTTATCGATATTATTAAACCAATTTACAATTTCAAAGCAGGAGAGTAAATTATTTTATATATTTTGTAAAAATATATAAAAGGTAAATATATCCAACCTTATAATCCTACTCTCACAACACTTTTAAAATCAATAATTGCAATATTATCCCATCAAAATCAAATTTTAATGGATTGTAAATAATATTAGAAAGAAGGAATATAAAATGAAAATACTAAAAAATTATCAAGTTCCAACAGGTAGTATATTAATCGTTCAAGGAGATAAAGGAAAGTTAGAGTGCTTATCTCTTGGTGACTATGGACAAGATATAAATCTTAATCAACATAAAAAGGTTGAGCATACTCAATTATTGCCACTAGAAGAAAAGTGGGTAATTACAATATCAACTCAATATGGTTGTAATAGCGACTGTTTGTTCTGTGACGTACCTAAAGTCGGTAAAGGAGTTAATGCAACGTATAATGATTTACTAAATCAGATATTGTTAAGTTTGGCGTTACATCCAGAAGTAACAAGCACAAAACGTCTTAATATTCATTATGCAAGAATGGGAGAACCTACATGGAATCCTAATATAATAGAGTTTACGAAGAATATGAGAAAAGAGTTGTATCCATACATAAATAGATCATTAATTCATCCAGTCATTTCAACAATGTTGCCAAATAAAAATAAAAATCTTATTCCATTTATAAATGATTGGATGGAAATTAAGAATTATGATTTTAGAGGTGATGCAGGACTACAATTTTCTATCAATTCAACCGATAATGAAGAGAGAAATAAAATGTTTTCTGGAAATTCTTTGAGCATCGAAGAAATATCAAGCATTGGAAAATATCTTGATATGCCAAAAGGACGTAAAATTACATTGAATTTCGCAGTAGCGGATTATACAATTGACGCAGAAAAACTAAGAGATTTGTTTTCCCCTAATAAATTTATTATCAAGATTACGCCAATGCATAAAACAACAGAAGCGTTGAAACACGGAATACAAACATTAGGAGATTATACAGAATCATATCCCTATATTCACCACGAAGAAGCATTGAAAAAAGTTGGATTTGATGTATTGACTTTTATTGCATCATGGGAAGAAGATGCCGGAAGAATTACATGTGGTAATGCAATTCTTAGTGGTACTGAACCAATGGTTGAATTTAAAATGGTTTAAAGAAGATTTATAGCTGAAAGATTGACTTAAAATAAATTTTACTTACCACAATAAATCATGTATATTATGAGATGATAAATTGATTTGTTTATTAGGGTTTATTCAGGGATAGAAAAAACTAAAGAGTTGTAGGCCGACCAGAGCCTAACAACCCTTTAATAGAGGAGGATGAAGTGTCCTCAATTGTTTATTGCAAATAAATTGTATCATGATGGTTGGACAAATGCAAGAATATTGGTAATCCAAATTATGGATATTATGATTGCAAAGCTAGTATAAAAGAGTTAATTTAATTGAGGAGAAAATAATTTAGGAGGGAAAAAATTGGCATCATTTAAACAATTAGAAAATTTCGAGAGACAAAAAATAAAATATATAGAACAAAGACATAAAATAATTAATGGAGTCAAACATAAAATTTGCGGAAAACATTATGTTCATTTTCCAGAAGAAAGTCCTTGGTTTCCTTGTACTGAAGAATATTTTTATAAAGATAAAATGAATAGTATTGATGGGTTGAATACATATTGCAAAGAATGTGCCAAAAAAGATGCACAGATATGGAGGAGAAATAATCCTGAAAAATGGACTAAATCGTTTATTAAACAAAATAATAGACCAGAACGAAAAATATTAATCGATGAAGCAAAAATTGCATATAGAAAAAGCGGTAAGAAACGCATTTATGATATATCTCATCCAGAAAAAATAAAACAATATTCTGAGAATAGAAAACATAAGAAACATAATATATCTAAAAATGAATGGATTAATTGTAAAAAATATTTTAATAATGAATGTGCTTACTGTGGATTATCTATAGAAGATCATTATTTTACTAGATTAGGAATTACTAAGAATGGAGATTTTCACAAAGAGCATTATGACGATGATGGATCTAACACATTAGATAATTGTATTCCTAGTTGTGGTAGTTGTAATAGTAGAAAATGGAAGTTTTCTTTTGAAGAATGGTATATAGAAAGTAATCCTATTTTTAGTAAGAGAAGATTGAATAAAATTATAAAGTGGTTAAATGAAGATTATAATTTATACATAATAAACAAAAACACAAATTAAGAATAGTTTTATATGGTTTAGAAAGGAAGATGATTTTAAATGGGAATAAAAGTTCAATTAAAAAGTGGAGCAGTACATAATTATCCTGATGCTAAATTAACTAAAGAATTTTTTGAAGATTGGTTATTAAATAGTAAAACTTCTTTTAATGCTTTAGAGAACGATAATGTATGTATTATTTATAGATTATCAGAAATAGAAAGTATTCAAATAGAAAAGTAAAAGGAGTTAATTAAAATGAGTAATATATGTCATTCTTGCGGTGAAGAACTTCCCATAGATCATGCTTGTAAAATGAGAATTGAAGAAGATGGAAATATTTCTAGTTATCATCTTAATTGTCCACAACCTAAAAAGTGTCCTGATTGCGGTTATCATAGAAATGTATGTGAAGAATGTGCTGAATAAGTTAAAACCTATAGAGGAGAGTTTAATTATGTGTGAAAATAATAAAGAATGAAACATATTACGATTAATATTTTACCTCAAAGTCCTAGTGCTTGGTTTTTCATAATGTGGATTGGGATATGTTTTGCTTGTGCATGGGGAGGTAAATAAATAATGAGCTGTTATGCTTTTACATGTTCATGTTTTTATTGCTCAAGAGTCCAATATGGTTGTAAAAGAGATACGCCTAATAAATGTGCAGATTATAATTGTGGAAATGATGTAATTTGTTCACAAGTATTGCCAGTGGATTACTATATTAATCAATGTAAAAAGTTTGGGAAACCAGAAAGTGATGTTGGATCTTGTATTGATTGTAGTGTTGAGAACAAGGATTTGTTTCATGCTTGTAGAGATGTTGGATATTTAAAAACAAAGAAATTAAGGGAGGAGGGATTAAATTGAATTTAGCAGAAGTAATCAACAATATTAAAGAAGGAGAAGTATATAAAGCTAATTATGCCTTGGATGAACATTGGTATATTACTAAAAGTGTTGGATTTATTAGATATTGTGATGAGAATGGAAAAGCATTTGAAGATATGCCAGCAGTACCTTTGACTTATAGTAATTTAAGGGCCGAGTATGAATTAGTGTTGGTATAATATTCAAGTGGATGAGAGGAGGTGATTAGAATATAGAAATAATTATATAAGACAATGTATAAAATACAAGTTAAAGGCAATACTATTACCAAGGAAGTAAATTAAAGGTAAGGTGATAGTATATGCAAGTAGTAAATAAAGTTCAGCAACAGCAACAATTAATTAGAGGTGGAATTTACATCGTAAATCTTCCTAATAGCGGAGGGTCGATCCAGTCAAAACAGCGTCCTTGTGTTTTGGTGAGTAATAACTCCTGTAATAATTTTAGTTCAGTTTTACATGTATGCCCCCTTAGTTCAGTGACTACTAAGAAAAAATTACCTACGCACATTACGATTAATAGAGGAAATAGCGGGCTTTTAAAGGACAGTATTGTACTTTGTGAACAAACAATGACGGTTAATAAGAGTGATATTATGAATCAAGTGGCGTTTTGTGATGAAGAAACTATGTTGAGAATTTCTAGAGGTATTAGGATACAGTTTGCTTTGGAGTGATAAAATAAAAAGGAGAGTTAAGTATATTAAAGTTCAAAAAAATAGAAAAACTACAGAACAGTATGAGTTAGATTTAGAAGTAGCCAACAAACTAAATAATACAAATATAAAACTTAAAGATGGAGTTAAATATAATGGTGCCAACGCTAAAATTATTCATATTTGCACTTGTGGCAAAGAGTGGTTAGTTTTTCCTAACGCAATATTATCTA
>Ga0209728_1001470_pt1 | contig 14340 bp, 14 predicted proteins | sample RifGroD1_FD_183997 | JGI IMG/M metagenome (GOLD analysis project Ga0209728, IMG submission 183997) | Groundwater microbial communities from Rifle, Colorado, USA - Groundwater D1 (SPAdes) (version 2) | ecosystem: Environmental > Aquatic > Deep subsurface > Groundwater | place: Rifle, Colorado... | reverse complement strand
TAGTAATAATTCTGTGATAATTGCTCCGTTTGGAACAGAAACAATAAATGGCTCTACGAATTCGAATCCTATTTATCTTTTTAATCAAAATGACTCAGTAGTTATCCGTTCAGATGGAGCAAATAGTTATATCGTGGCAGACAATAGAAACAGTGTTGGCAGTTCTAATTCATTTTTAAAAGCTGTAGCATTAGCACCTACCACAACAGTTTCAGCAAACTCATTAATTCTAATGAATAATAATGTTGTTTCTATAGGAAATAAAATAATAAATAATTTAGATGGTACTTTTACTCTTTTAAGTGGTTCAGTATATAAGGTTAATGCAAACTTATCTTCTGCTGTTGGGAGTAGTTCTTCTATGACTTATTGCGTAGAATATTACGATTCTACGTGGAAACAGCTTGATGGTTCGGCAGCACTTATAGCCCCTTCAGCAACAAATGATTGGGGACGTAGTAATACAGTTTCGTGTACTGTAAAATATAGCACTACCGACACAAAGATACGAGTAAAAATAACGACTAATAGTGGAGTTACTTCGGTTGGGTCTGGATCTGATCTTCCCTATATTGAAATTGAAGAAGTATCTCGTCAAGCTACGGTTTTACAAACTGTTGATTACATATTTGCAAGAGTTGGAGCCAATGTCACCACCGCAAATACTATTATTCCAGTTTCTCCTGTAGTTGGCAACATTGGAGTAACAAATAATATGTTTTCTTTAAAGGTAGGTAGCACATATGAATTAGAAGCATTTATAGAATTTAATGGAAATACTGGTTCTGTTTGGGCAGAATATGTATGGACTGATTCTGCTGGAACTTATTTACCAACTAGCACTACAGGGTTATCCGTTCCTGTACAAAGCGCATCCGCAGATTCTAGTTTACCAACAAAAGCAATTATTACTCCTACTCAAAACATGTCTGTAAAAGTAATGACAACTGGAACTGTTGCTGGTATCACTGGAATAGCACTTACTAGGTCATATTTTAAAATTACACAAATAGGATCGACTGCTGTTTCAAAATTACCTATCAATTTAGTAGATACAATTCCTGAACTTGCTAGTAATTTTGCATTGAGTTCAACGGCTTATGGGTTTAGTGTGCCAGTCATGACGAAAGATCAAAGGTTACTTTTAACCCCTGTTGAAGGATTGGAAGTTTTTGATACTACCGATAATGGAAAATATTGTTATTCAGCAAGCAGATGGTGTCAAATAAGTGGATTAGCTCAATTCCAAGGTTATAAAACTGTAAACGCTGCCATTGCTGCTAACATCGATATCCCATTTGTAACTGAAATTAATTATAATATGGGAACAATTACATCTCCATCAATTCCATTAAAAAAAGACAAAACTTTTAGAGTACAGGCATACGTGCAAATTGATGGCGATGGAGCTATTGGGGCAGCAAGATTTGCATTTGTAAACTCTGCCGATAACAGTGCTATCAGCGAATTAAAACAAGGGTTAGTTTACACAACCACTACCACTGGACATGTTAGCTCACAACCAGTGGTAGGAGGACTCATTAGACCAGTGGCAGACATGTCTATAAAATTGAGGGTTACGTCGGTCTCTGGCTCTCCTAAACTCATTTATGAAACATTTAGACTCGAAATTTTTCAAATCGACTAAGTAAATAACACAATATAATAAATTAAATATATGGTTCTTATATGAGGTCGCTCCTTATATGAGGTAAAACGAAGAGGTCATGCTACTACATGATCTCTTTTTTCCATGTAATAAAACTTTTTAGTAGAAGAGGAGTAATAAAGATGGGATTATTAACAAAAAATGCAATAGTTAAATGGAATAATAATAATAAAAAATGGTATGAATCTAAGGGATATATATTTACAAAAATGAAAGATGAATTTGAAGTAAAAGTCAAAGATTTATCAAATGGCAGTCATGTATTTGTTGATGTAAAATGTGATTGTGTAGACTGCAAAAATCCATATTTAAAGCCTATATTTTGGTATAATTATTTAAGATATATTAAAAACGACAATAAATATTATTGTCAAAAATGTGTTACTGATTTATTCGCTAGGGATAAAATGAAACAAACTAGATTAAAAAATAGTCAATCATTTGAGCAATGGTGTATAGAAAATAATAGACAAGACGTTCTTGATAGATGGGACTTTATTCTTAATAATTGTCTGCCTAGTGAAGTCCTATGTTCAACACATAATAAATATTATTTCAAATGCGAGAAAGGAATACATAAAAGTGAGTTAAAAAATATTGGCAGTTTTACTTATGGGCATAAAGGTTCTATTAATTGTAAGATGTGTAATAGTCTGGGGTTCTTGTGTCAGCAAGCAATTCAGTTGTGGTCTGATAAGAATAGTAAAACATCATATGATTACCAAATAAATAGCCATCAAGAAGCGTGGTGGAAGTGTCCATGTGGGAAACACGATGATTATTTAAGAAGAATAGATAAGTCTAACAGATTTGATTTCAGATGTCCTGAATGCAATTATTCACAAGGAGAAAAACAAATAGAAAATTATTTTATATCTTACAATTTTATTAAAGACGAAGATTACATACCTCAAAAAACTTTTGAAGGATTAGTTGGGATAGGTAATGGTTTATTATCTTATGATTTTTATTTACCTAATCATAATTTACTTATAGAATATCAAGGTGAATTTCATGATGGAACTGCACGTCAACAGTCTAGAGAAGATTTTATTATACAGCAAGAACATGATAGACGTAAAAAACAATATTGCATTGATAATAATATAAAATTATTGGAAATATGGTATTGGGATTTTGATAATATTGAGACAATTCTTAAAAATGAACTGTCTCTTTTTTAATTTACAAGCAACATAATATAATTAAAAACTCAATATAACTCAATAAATCATTCGTTTGAATTTGTAAATAAACGCAAATCCAATAAATCAATAGTTTTTCTAAATATCAATCAAATAAAAATCAACTTTTATGGGACATTTTGGTTTATGAAAGTGGCTTGTAGCAAGGGTTTTGGAATTAGGGAAATTATGATTTAAGGATAATTTAATATTTCTAAATAAAAATTGAGATATCTGATTAAAGGTATCTCTTCTTTGTGTTTAGAAATAACACAAATTTAAAATGAAAGGAAGTGATATTAAAATGACAAAGCAATTAAAAGAACAAGATGGATTTATTTATGTTTACAACCCACTTCAAGCCAATTTCTATGCTTATAAAGGTGTTGTAATTAAGGCCACTGGCGTACATCCAGACACTAAAAAAGTGTGGTATAAGTTCAGTCGAAAGGAATCCTATGAAGCATACTGCGAGTGGTGTGTTAGACCAAGAAAGAAATAATATTTTATATGTGATTAAAATTAAATTATGAAAGAAGGAATTTAAAATGGAGAATAATAAAAACGAACTGCAAAATATGTTAGCTGTATTTAATAATGAACAATTTGGAGAATTACAAATTTGTACAATAGATGGTAAGGAATATTTTGGAGCAACAAATACAGCAAAAATGTTAGGATATGCAAATCCACATGATGCAATTGGAAGGCACTGTAAGAAAAATGGGGTCGTGAAACACGAGGTCATAGATAATATGGGTAGAACGCAAGAAATTAATCTAATTACTGAAGGAAACCTATATAGACTCATAGCAAAATCTAAACTTTCAAAAGCAGAAGAATTTGAGTCTTGGGTATTTGATGAAGTTCTCCCTTCACTTCGTAAGCGTGGCGTATATATTATGGAATATGCTGATGATAAAGTGATAGATAATGAGAAATTATTTGGAAAACGTAGAGTTAAAAATACATTTGCCAAAGCTGAAGTACATGATGTTGAAAAACTTTACGAGGATTGCATTAATTATATAAACGACCAATATAGCACAAAAGATAAAATAAAAATATGTCAAAGTATATTTAATGGATTGAGTGAGTTAAACTTAAAATTAGCAGAAGATGCAGTACGAAACATTGGTAAGTGCTACGATGTTTCTTTATTACAAAATAGGGTTCTTGGTGATAAAGCAAAATATCAAAACAAGAGAAATGGTGGAATTAAGAGTTCTAAAACTAAAGAAATAGATAAACAAGGAAGGTTGATTAGTGAACAAGATGAAATCATAAGAGAACAGCAAAATAAATTAGATTTCTTAGACCCTGATATAGAGGAGTTTACCGTTGTTGATTGTCATGGTTTTTCCTGTAATTACATGGTTAAAAATATTATTGATGACTATGGTAAATTAAGAACAGTAACATCAGATGAATATAGAAATTGGCAAAATAGATTTCCTAATGAAGCAATCTCTCATGAAGAACATATTGATTGGAGTAAGAAGATTTATTTATGGTTGAGATTTGATGCAGTAGAGAGAACAGACACAGATAATTTGATTAAGACGTTTCAAGATCAGATTTCAAAGTATTATGGTGCGTCAGATGGTAATGTTCAAATTAGAGAAGCAACAGTAAATAAAATAGTTAGCAGTTTTAAAGATGGAAAAATTTATTACATAATTAAGAATATAGATTAGATTAATAAATAATTGTAGAGGTGTGACTTATGTGTTACACCTCTATTTGATGTGGAGATGAAAATATATTGGAAAATGTACTTAAATTAATATCCCTTATAAGTCCCTCAGTGAATCACTATTTGAAAGGAGTGAATTAATATTCCACATTTATTAATTACAATAGATAATTCCACATTAGAAAAATATAATAAATACTATTTTGCATTACATCCAAAACGAAGAAAAGAACCAATCGAGTCCCCACACCACCCATCAATAAATAAATGGATGATTATGAAACGTCCTCAAATGAATGGATTAAAACAGACATGGAAGGATTTCATAATCTGGTTAATTGAAGATTATGGTTATAGCAATATAAATATAGAATCATGTGCTATGACATTTACATATTACTTTAAAACCAAAGCGAGGCACGATACGGATAATCTGTCTCCTAAATTCATTTTAGATGGTTTATCAGAAGGATTTATTATTGATGATGATTACAAGCATTTACATACTCTTACTTTAAAATGTGGATACGACAAAGAAAATCCAAGAACAGAAATATTGGTAGAATATTGATGGATAATAATAACTATACGGTTTATATGCACATTAACAAAATTAATTCAAAAAAGTATATAGGAATAACAAAACAAAAACCAGAAAAAAGATGGAGTTATGGTAATCATTATAAAAGTAGTCCTCATTTTTATAGATCTATAAAAAAGTATGGATGGGATAATTTTGAGCATCTAATATTATTTAATAATTTATCAGAAACAGAAGCGAAAAATAAAGAAATAGAATTAATTGAAGAATATAATACTATAGATAATTATTATGGCTATAATTGTACCAAAGGTGGAGATGGAATATCAGGATATAAATGTTCAGAAGAACAACGAAAGAAAATGAGTGAAAGACAAAAAGGATATAAAGCATCTGACGAGACAAAAGAAAAAATGAGAATTACTATGACTGGTAGAGAATTTACAGATGAATGGAAGCAAAAGATCAGTGAGAGTCATTTAGGAGATAAAAATCCAACTGCAAAACCAGTTGTTCAATTAAATGGCAATTTTGAGTTAATTAAAGAATTTTCTTGTGGTAGATATGCCGAACAAGAATTAGATATTAATGTTGTAAATATATCGCAAGTATGTCTGGGGAAAGCAAAAAGTGCTGGCGGTTATGTATTTATGTTTAAAGATGATTATGAAAAACAAAAAGGAAATTTAAAAGATAAATATTTAGAAATAAAACCTTATAGGAGGCAAGTTGTTCAATTGTCTTTAGATAATGAATATATAAATACATATAACTCTATTAAAGAAGCGTCTGAAATATTGGGGATAGATAGTAAATCTATAAGTAGTGTTTGTAAAGGCAAAAAAGGATATAAAACAGCAGGTGGTTTCAAATGGATTTATAAAGAAGATTATAAAAATATAAGTGCTTAATAAACAATAATTTATGAAGGAAGTGAATTAATTGGCAAAAACAAAGATAAACAAAAATATGCTTAGAGAAATAGCACCAAAACTACCAGAAGTAACTAATGAAATGTTTGAACAATGCAATCCAGAAAATTTAAAGCTAGTTAAAGAATTTGAAGAAATGCATCCTCTATTGTCGTCTCAAACAAAGTCACAATATCGGAGTGGTGTTAAACAGTTCGTTTGGTGGGTTAAAACAGCATTGAATGATAAAGCATTTTATCAAATTACTAAAAGAGATTTTAATAGATATTTAAGTTATTTAATTAATAGAGGAATGTCTAGTTCTGGTATTAAATTTAAAAAGAGTTGTGTAAGTACAATTTGTGAATATGCTGAGAGAATTTTATCAGAAGAATTTGATGAATATAAAACATTTCATAATTTTACAAAAACAGATATAAAGATTCCTAAAAATTATGTCTATAACAAGATTGCAATAACTGAAGCAGAATATAAAATATTAATAGATACATTGATGGAAGATAAAAATTATTTAGCTGTTGCATGGGTATCATGCGCTTTCAATAGTGGTGCAAGACGAGGTGGACTCAGAGGTTTTAAAACAGAAATTATATATAAACCAGTAATTGAAGGTGCAGAATATGTGATGTCAAATACTGTTAGAGAAAAAGGGGCATCAGAAGACGGTCATCCTTGTGAGTACATAATTCCTATTACTACTTTATATTATTTAAAATTATGGGTTGAAAAACGAGGATATGAACATGAATATCTATTCACAGTAAAGCACAATGGGACGTATAATAAAATCGCTTTAGGATGGGCAGACGATCTTTGTTCAAATGTTTTGTCAGATATATTAGGAAGAAGAATAAATCCTCACCTCTTTAAAGCCTCGGCAATAAGTAATTACCTTGCTAGTGGTATGGATCTAAAATTTGTTAGCAAACATATAGGCCAACATGCAGATATTTCAACTACATCGTCATTTTATGATTTAAGAACATTTGCAGAAGAAAAGAATGATATGTTAAGAAAAGTTAAATTTGTTGAAACTAGTAGAGAAGTTATTGAAGAAAAATAATACTCTAGATGATGTTGAGGATGCATTTAGTTAATAAATGCATCCCTCGAAAGGACATTTTCATAGGATATTTGATACTCTGAAAGTGGCTTGTAGCAAGGATTTTAGAGAATCCCAACGACTTGGGATTTTTATAATAATCAACAATTTTAAATATTTACATCAGATTTAATGGCATTTCAAAAGGAGTGCCTTTTTGTGTGCTGTAAAATTGCACAAAACTAGCAGGATAGACTGATCATCGAAAAGGTGTAATCCTTAACACCCTGTCTGCTTATTTACTTTTTATAAGGATGAATACTATAAAATATTGAAGGAGATGTTTATTAAACAATGATTAATTACAAAGAATTTCTAGAAAAGATGGAATTAGAAACAAAGAAAAATCATGTAATAGAAGCAGTAAACTTGACAATTAAAGACTTAGCAGAATATAATGTAATTGTACCAGAAGATGGAGAATATTACAAAGGATTAAATCAATTGCTTTATTATATCATGTTTTACCCCATAACCTCTAAGAAAGCAATAATAAATTTTCCTACTGGATGTGGCAAAAGCACAGCAATGAATGCAGGAATTTCCTATATGTTAAGAAATAAAATATTACAACCATATGCAGGAACAATAATATTGAAACTTACAAAAGATGATTGTAATGAAACTGTTAGAGAAATTAATAAAAAAGCAAAATTAGATTTAGCATATGCGTATCACTCAGGATTTGATAAACTCAACAATAGAAAAAGAAGTGATATTTCTAATGATGAATTAAAAGAATATCCAGTAATTGTATTAACTCATAGTGGATATTTGCAATTAATTGATCGCGATGAAGTCAACAAGTTATGCGAGTGGTCAGATAAAAGAATTAATACAAAACGTGGAAAATATAATACATATTATAGGGAGAGATTGATTGTGGATGAAGCCATAAATAATGTACAATTTATGACAGTAACTATGAAGTCAATTTCTGATATGGAGAATTACATAATGAATCTTGGAAATGAAGATATTTATGATAGATTTAATGGATTTGTAACTAAAATTAAGAAGGAGTTCCTTCGCCCGTATGACATAAAAAAGAATAGCGTATTTTTCTGTGAATTTAATGACATCGTTGTGCCAGACGGGTTAGATGAGTTATTTTTCTCATGTAAAGATAAACAAGCAAAAGATGCGTATATGGCAATCAGAACAATGTTAGCTACTGGTGGTTATGTGAACATTAATGAAGAGATTAAATATAAATCTATCGTCACATATAAATACATAGATATGAACAACCCGTATTTCTATAAGGTAACTTTAGACGCAACATCTGGAATTAACTATTTATATGAGATTGATGATAATTCAGAAGTTAAAGAATTGCCACAAATAAAATCATATAAGAATGTACATCTAAATATATTTAATGGAGTAACAGGATCTTCTGCATCTATGAGAAAAGGATTAGAAGATGGATTGCTTGATGCAATTATTGAAGATATTAAAAGTAAAATTGTTGGTGATGAAAAAGTATTAATTGTTACAAATAGTGAAGAAAGAGATAAAATTATTTTAGATGCACTGAAAGGATATGAAAAATTAGAGCAAATTGATGTCACGCACTACGGACTCACTATTGGAAATAATAAATGGAGTGATTTTAGCAAGATATTTATATTGGGAATTCAGTTATTACCTGATGCAATATATCCATTAATGTATTTTACAAGTTCTGAAAAGGAAGAAGATTTAACAGCAGAAAAGTTTAATTCTTTAGATACTACTCTTGTTCCAATAAAAGGCAATAGAAAATATAAAGAGAAAGCCTTTGAACGTGTGAAAACTTCAGTGATCAGTTCCTTAATTGTGCAAACATTAAATAGAGTTAAGTGTAGAGGATATGAAGATTCTCAAGCACCGAGTACATTTTGCTATTTGATTAATCGTGACCGTGAAGTAGATGCTTTAATTGCTAAAGCCATGCCTGATATTCAAATTACTTATAATTGGGGATTAAAATACGAATCAAAGAAAAATAATAAAATAATTGAAAATAAAAAAGATGTTGCTGATATATTAATTGAATTCTTTGAAAAAATTAGACTTGATGAGAATTACAGAGATAAATTAATCGAAGATAAAATATTATTTGAGCAAGGATTGAGCAAGTCAAAAATGAAAGAATTATTAGATATTAAAAATATTACATTTTCAAAAGCAATGATTAAACCAATTATGCTTCAATATATTAAAGATTATAATATTGATACTGAATCTAATAATAGATATATAAAATTAGTATAATTTATAAAGATATATCTCCCTATATCTTTATACAGAGCGTATATCTTTTTTAAAAAATTATCAAATAATTACATATTCATGAAGTAATTTTGGGACACCAAAATTGCTGAAATGATCCTCGATGGAAATCGCCCTAGCAAAAATAATTATTATAAATATAATTATTATAATAAAATGCTCAACAAATAACCCAACGAAAGCAGGTGTAGCGGTCAAAGCGTTGACCTTGTTAAACATTCGCTATTGCTTCATGTTTAAAATTGATTTTTAATCTATTTTTGATAATTTTAACTCAATTTATCATCACAATATCATTTGAGTCACATGAGGATTGCTTGTGTTAAGTTTGAATTTGTTTTTTGTATGATTGTATGGGTCGGAATTGTTTTAGGGTTTTTAGAGGGTATATTTTATGGATTATGTGATAAAATTATCAAAAGAATAGAGACTCTAGTGGATTTAGAGTCTCTATTATAATTAAATCAAATAAATTACACAATAATATTATTTATTACTCCTATCCCATCACAACTAAATTCTTACCCTTCTCCTTTCTATCCAACAAAACATCATAAATATAATCAATACCAATGGTTTTAACCCTAGTCAACTCTGTATCAATATCTTCCCTATCACTATTATCACAAGAAATATTGAAGTAATTTTCAAAACCTTTATTTGGTAGGTTCTTATATCTTCCTTTAATTTTATTTTTGCTAATAATACCACAATCTCTAAGAATACTTGGCAGAGTTTTCTTATTTACTTTGATATTGCTCCCTTCTTCTTTGCTTCTAGTGCTTAACATTTTTGAAACTTGTTCGAATGTATATGTACCCTCTGCATCAAGGAATACTCCATATTTATCAAGTTTAGGTTGTGCTTCTTCTAATTGTTGTTCGACGAATAATCTTTTTTGACGTTCTTCTTTTAATTGTGTGGCTAGTTGAATTATGAAATCTGGATCTGTAAGAGTCTTTTCAATTACCTCTTCCGTCATATAAACACCATATTTATTGATTGTAGGAAGAACTACATTTGTTACCCATTTTCTAAATGGTTTGCACTTATCAGTTTTGACCTCAAGCATAAAGTCATATAGCATTCCTTCATTTAAATATTGTTGTCCGTCACGGACAACTGGGGATATATCAGCGTTTATAATGTTTTGATCTATTCTATCTTTTCTTGCATACAACTTACCTTTAGATTCTTTGGTTTGACCTAAAGCCATTCCAGTTGAATACAATTCAAATAAAGGGTCTCCATTTTCATCTGTGATAATTTCTACATTAATTCCATCAAAATTATTAAATACTTGTAGATTGTTTGTCATGTTTTTATTTCCTTCTTTCAATTATTAATTTTATTTTTGTATTATTACGACTTACAATGTTGTTGAAATTTCATCATTATGTATCTAATATCCCAAGGCCCATCTCGAATGATAATATCACATCCTTTCTTTATTATATTTTATATTTGTATCTCCCTTCATCATTATACATGGATAAGTTTGATTTGTAAAGTATAAAATAAAATTGTTTGACATATTTAATGTAGGGCAGTAATATAGTTATTGTAGAAATTAATTAGATGGATAACATTTTCACTCCGTAAATACATATGTGGTTACAACATATGAAATTCTGGTATAATAAAAACAGAATGGAGTGGTAAAAATGGCAAGACTTAAAAGTGAACAGATAATTGTAAGATTAAGTCCAAAATTAAAACAACAATTAGAGAAGAAGGCCGAAGATAATCAGACAACGGTTTCAGAATTGGTAAGATTTCTTATTGAAATGATGCTAAGTAAAGATAATAGTAGCAATATTGAGGAATAATTAGATAAGTATAGATAATATGGTTTAAACAGTTGAATATGATGTAATTACATTAGTTATTACACTTGTTATTACATCTAATATCCTCTATACTAATATCAAGAGGTTGATAAATCAATTGGCCTTGCAAATATTAGAGTAGAGGAGAGTTACATAAATATGACTAAAGCATATTGTATCAAAGACACTGACGGCAATTATGGTGGTAAACTAAATATTTTCTCAAATTCTATGACCAAACGCAATGCTGATTGGAAATGGGATTATTACTCAACGGAAATTCCAATGGTTGTAAATTTAGGAAGAGAAGATGTTGAGCTTAAAATCAAGAAACTTCGGGAATTAAATTTGCTTGCAAAATTTGATTTAATTTTTGAGATTGTTGAATTTACCCATGAACAGTGGGAAGTTATGATTGATAACTGTCATAAGAAATATGTGGTATTGGGTGTAGATCCTATGATGGTGAGTCATTATACCTCTTCAATTAAAATGAAGGATATTGAGAAAGGCTGTATATGTAAGCATAGGAAATTAGTTAGGGATATTTGTAGGTATTATGTAGGCAATAAATACATAGTAAATGAGTTGGTTTGATTATGGGTAAGTTGGTGATTTTCCCTTGCAGAGATTATTGTGAGGAATATGAAGATTATTATGGAGAAGAGTTTGAGGATGGGAATTGTGGTTGGAATGGTGAAGTTTTAGTTAAGGATGGTTGGGTTAGAGGATTTGTTAGGAAGTGTTTGATGTTTGTTTTAGTTAGGTTGTGATTAGATTAATTTGAATATTGTTTTTAAAAGATTCATTTGGATAATGAGTCTTTTTTGTTTTGATTTAAATTTGATAGTTTTAGCAGACTATTGGACGCTTTAGTTTGCTATTAAATATTTTTGTGAGAACAGTCTACTCCTATGGATTGTTCTCTCTTTTTGTATGTAAAAATTTAGAACATAGGAGAAATGGTTGTTTAGGTTTAGTTTATTAAAACATAGGAGAGTGATTTGTTAATGGGAAGTAAAATTGATAAACAATTTGGTTTGGATAGACTTAAAGAATATTGTAAGACATACAACAAAATACTTACTAGAGAAGAATTTAAAAAATATAACATTAAACCTTCATATAGTTGGTATGAAAGAAATTTTGGTGATTATAAAAATGCTTGTTTTGAAGCAGGATTAATAGAAAAACCGTTAACCGAAGAAGAGAGAATTAATATATCAATCAATGAATTAATAAAATTAGCAAATACGTTAAATAAGTGTCCAACTGTTGCTGAATATGAATCAATTAAGCATAGAGGATATCAAAGGCGTGATTTAGAAAAACATTTGAAAATGAAATATAATGATATTTGTAGAAAATACATATCGCAATATAAATTAAATAACGATATGGATGTGTCAAAAGAAACTATATTTAAGGATATGAAGGAGCAAGGTCTTCATTATTCTTACAGTATTTTTGAATCTAAATGTAATATGCTTTTTAATGATATTATATTACACTTAGGATATATACCTATTGGTACTACAACCTTAACAAGAACAAGAGAAAAAATGTTAGGTGATTTTAATAAATTATTTATAAAATTAAATAGAATTCCAACAGTAAAAGATTTGGATAATAGTAATGGTGAAACATCCAATTGGTCTACATATATTAGACATTTCGATTCTATAGAAAATATATGCAAAATATTAAATATTGATTATGATAAATACTATATCAATAAAAGTCCAGGAAAAAGTTGTCTTGATAAAAATGGTGGAAAATGCAGATCATTCATGGAGTGTATAATAACCAATTATTACATAGACAATAATATTATATATGAAAAGGAACCTTCCTATAGTGATTTTATAGAAAACGACACAAGAAGATTAGATTGGAAATTAACTGTAAATAATAAGTATTATTGGGTTGAGTTCGCAGGAATGTACTATCCAAATAAAATGTACAGTCACATAAATAAAAAATATGTAAAGAAAATAGATGGTAAAATAAAAGTTTTAAAAGCAATCGGAAGGTATGAAGAATGCCTTTTCATATTTCCAGAAGATATTAAAACAAAAACATTAAAGGAAATATTTGAACCTTTTCTTGGCATTGAACTTGAAGAAAATAAAAATGGATATAATATTACCATTGTTGAGTATTTTAATAAAACAGACAATGAACTTTTAGATATTATAATGAAACATAGCACTGATGCTAATATTCTGCCAAGTACCTCAATTATTTCAAGTAAAGAAGGAAGTGCTTATAACGAGATAAGAAAAAGGTTTAAAACATATAATAACTTTGCTCAATATTTTGGTAAAACGACAATATGTCCACCAAAACAAACCGTTAATAAATAAAAATAAATAATTGAAAGAAGGAAAATAAAAATGGCAAGTAAAAAATTAAATCAACAAACTATATCTAAAGTATCCACAAAATTTAATGAGAGAATATCCTTAACAGTTACAGATCGTTTTTCTGAATGCTATACTATTGAAATAAATAAATACTTTAAAAAGACAGAAATTCAAAAAATGATTGTGGATTATTTTTCATTTAAAGAAGAACTGAAAACTATTGTTTTCGATTTAGAATTAGTTAGAAATACAGCATTTCTATTCCCTGCATTGTTAGTTAAATATTTTTCAAATGTTCCTCTTTCAAATGATATTGTAGAATTAATATCGGGAACAGAAACACTTATGGATATTGAGGTTTTTGATCATATAGTAGGAGCATTGCCTCAAGAAGAAGTGGAGAGAGTGAATTCCATGATTAAAACAATGACTGACAATATTCCATTGATGAATAAAATGTTGGGCAATGAAAATGAAAGTTCTAATGAAGAACAACTTATCGACACAGAAGCAAAAGAGTGATAACATGCAAGTTCAACAAATTAATTTACATAACTTAATGTCAAGTGCTGAATTTCAGAAAAAAGTAAATTACATAAGAGGAATTGGAGAACAAAGATTATATGAAGCAATATGGGATAATTTGTATATGTCATATTCTCCAAAATACTATGAGCGCACATACCAACTTTTAAATAGTGTGAGTTCGTCTGTTAAATTCAATACAACTTCGTTTGAGATTAA
>Ga0209728_1001469_pt1 | contig 14342 bp, 33 predicted proteins | sample RifGroD1_FD_183997 | JGI IMG/M metagenome (GOLD analysis project Ga0209728, IMG submission 183997) | Groundwater microbial communities from Rifle, Colorado, USA - Groundwater D1 (SPAdes) (version 2) | ecosystem: Environmental > Aquatic > Deep subsurface > Groundwater | place: Rifle, Colorado... | reverse complement strand
CATCCATATTTTTATCATAGTCAAGACTCCATTTATCTATCTGAGATTTTTTAATAAACCACTCTAAAGTATCAAGACATTTAGTTTTCATACAATTCCTCCTTTCCCAAGAAATATCTATTTCATCGTTTTATATTTTTGTATTTCATCTTTAATATTTAAAATCGCACCCATAATACACATAATAAAAGGGATAAGAATAATATTCGCCCATCCTATAAATTTGATTGCTACGTTTATATAAATGATAACTGTAAATAAAGGGATAAAAAGTAGAAGAACAATAACCATTACCAATATAATAGGTTTATTTTTATTACTTTTAATTAAATACATCTAAACATCCTTTCTTGTAATCAAAAAATACATATTTTAAACTCTTGCTAATAATTCGTATGAACTTTCTTCTTTATTAAAAATCATGATATCATTAACCCAATCAATTTGATGATTCCAAGTTGGATCATAGAAAAATCCATTTATTTTAAGAATATTGTTAAGTATTAACGTAATTTCTTCATCACGTTCTAAATCAAAGCTCATTACATTTGTTGAGGAAGGTAAACTAAGAATAGATAATTTTTCTATAAACTCAGGAAAAACTTCAAGTACCTTATTTATCGCAATTCCTGAAAAACTATAATGCACACTACCCCACGACATTCTTTCAGTATGGAACGATTTAACCTCTAGAATATCAATAAATGCTAAATGTTTGTAATTAGATAAATCATAATTAATCATTAAAATAATCCTCCTTCTTCAACTATTAAAACTCTCGTTTCATTTGCTATTCACATAATACAAAAATACCTTTTCAATGTCATCAATATTCTCTTCAACATCACCCTCGGCATGTACAATAAAAGCAAATGCTTCGGTTTGTAATTCCCCATCACCCATAGCACATAAATTGTCTGAATCAACTCCATAATCTTTAAATATTTCGTTAATTTCATTATCTAATTTAGCTGATTCTCTATTTAATTTATAGAGTTTTCTTAGTTTTTTCTTTAATTCTTCTGGCATTTTCTTCATCATTATCTTCTCCAATACGATAAATCTTTTGTTTTCTGGGAAGTTACTTTAATAAAATATTTGTTAATATATCTTTAGCTATTCTGTATTTTGCCAAACGTTGGAAGTCTTTTTTTGTTGGATTCTTGATTCTTGACATATCCATATTGTCTTCTAAGTCTGCCAATTTAATTTCCATAGCAAATCTGTCATAGCATATTCGATTCAAATATTCATCGTATGTCTCATCTTTTCGTCTAGTTAATGTTAAAATAATTTTTACTAACTCATAATCTAATCCTTGATCTGACAAATCTTGAATAGTTAAATCAGTATCATCTATAACATCGTGCAATACAGCTACAATCCTTTGTTTCTCATCTTTAAGTTTCATCATAACTCTAAGTGGATGCAAGATATAAGGCTCTCCAGCTTTATCGACTTGTCCTGTGTGAGTTAATGATGCTATTGAAATTGCCTGTTCTAAATTCATATTTAATCAACCACTTTCTTCTTTAAATATAACAAACTACTCAACACATTTCAAATTTTCTTTTACCAATTACCATGTCATAATTTTACAACTAATTTCATTTGCATTTATGGTTTCACAAGTTATTTTCTTTAATTGTTCTAAATACTCTTCTTCTGTCATTGCCGTTAATTTATCCATCTGAATTCAACCCTCCTACTCAACACACTTTAACTCATCTTTCATACCAACAAAATCATATTCATTCTTAACATGACCTATCGTATACAACGCTCTACAATCATCATTTAAGCAGAGTAAACTAACATCCCAACCATATCCTGACCCTTCGCCTTTTACAGTGTCCCAATCGCATCCTGTGTAGCCTATATTTAGTTTTAGATTTGTATTGCATATTGGACATTTAAGTTTTTGCATTTGCGGTTCACTCCTTTTATTTACTTATGGTTACATTATACTAAATAATTATGGTTGTGTCATATCCTAGCAAACCCTTCTTTTATTTGATGTAGAAATAATTTTTCATTTGTTCAATTAAAGTACCTAGCACAATAACACTTAAAATTACTACTATGGCATATTGAAATACGGTTGGGAAAGAATCAAGTAGTTTGTTTTTATTAAAGGATGTTATTGTAAGAGATGCTACACCATTAATAATCAATAGTATGAAATTTTTAATTCTGATTTCCATATTAATCGAAAAGTCAAAGAAAAAGTATACTTTAATTAAAACCAAAGAAAAACTTAAACCTAACATTAAATAACTAATCATTTTTAAAGTATGTGAATCCAATAATAAGGCCTCCTTCTGTGTATTAAATATAGGGATTAAAAGTAAGATTCTATAGTAATTACTCAGCTTTACTTAATAAAGTGCTTAAAATACTTCCAATTTGATTTTGAGTTTCTTTATACTGTCTGTCAATCCAAATATTATGCTCCTTAACTTTATCTCTTAAATATTCATTCTCTTCTCTTAATCGTCTATTCTCACTAATTAAATCATTTAATTGTTCTGCAAAATCAATAATATCAAACATGAATTATCCTCCTTTTAATAATTATCTCTTCCACCATTAACACAAAACATTTTAATTCCTTGTTGCCAGCATTTCTCCATAAGAACGCTAATATCCAAATCATCAAATTTATGAGTATAAGTGGTAGTAACTTTGTCTTTGAATACAGTAATTAAATCTTTAGGTAAATACTCAAATTCAAACTCATCCATTTCCTTGATAATGTCTTTAACCTTTTGAATATCCTCTTGCTTTTCAACATAGATTCTTCCGTATCCTTTAGTTGGAAATTTCATTTAAATACACTCTCCTTCATACTTCATTATACTCCTAAATACTCCATATTCATAACCCACAAATAGTATAAAAACATCAACTTATAGGACTATTTAACTTCATGAATCCCAATATGTTTATCAAAATCCTTCTCGGCTAATTCTACATCTTTCTTAATTTTGTCTAATTCAATGTCAAATACTTTTCTTAGAGCAATCTTTTGAAGTCTAAACCACTCCTCTTCGAACTTGTCTCCTGCATGAATGAATAAGTTTTCATTTCTATTAAGTGATTTACTAAATTCCTTCCAAACAATTTGTCCATCAATTTCAATATTACCTAATTGAATACTACCCAATCATAATCGCTAATAAAAAATGTATCTAGATTTGTGAAATTGCCTTTCAAGTTCAATTTGCCATATTCGCTTAATATTTTTATGATGTGTTTCTTTTGATCTTCGAGACAAATTCCAATATTATCATCTTTTTTAAAATATAAAACATAAGGCTTAAGTTTTTGCTTGATTTCTTCTATGGTTCCAATTTTATAATAAATACTACTTTCATACAATACGTCATCAATGTCGAATGCTTTTAATCTCATATGTACACACCCTTTCTTTTATACAATTCATGCCAATTTCATAATGTTAATTAACACCATTATTGAAAATCCTAAACAAGTCATATAACCCAATATTCCTAAAACAGACGTTGCCATTACAGCAAGATAAACCCAAAATAATACAGTTGGTATAAAAAAGAAAGGGAAATTTTCCAACATAAACTCACCGATTTTCTTTTTCATATGTACATTCTCCTTTCTATTATAATATCAAAGAAATATTTGCTAGGGTTTAATCTTCTTTATAAAACTCTCCAACATAAATATATTTATCTTCATTTTTTACATCATCATCATTCATGTATCTACCCCTAAACTCTTTGACCTTACCACTACAAGACCATCCATCTTGTTCCATTTCTTCAATGTGTATTAATCTTTCTTCTTGGTTGTCGTAAACAAATTTTCTTTGTTGAGAACTTTTAACTAATTTCATTATGCATCACTCCTCCTTTTCATCTAACCACTCACTATCAAATTCTTTATCACATATTTCACACTTCCATTTATTTAAACTAGTTTCAAATAAACTCATTTGTTCGCACTCTGGACATTCCCTGTCTCCGTTCATCATTCGTAATCTACTCTCCTTCTTACTTCAGCTTTCATTAATAATTGTTCTTTTGTTAGAGTTACTTCTTCCATGTTTGCAACCTCCTCACTTGACCTTAATAATATCCACTCTAAGAAAATCATTCTCAGGATTTCTTCTTTTCTCAATAATTGCCCAATCGTCAGATAATTTGCTTCTTAAATAGAGCATAGTATCTTCGAATAATCCCAACCACTCAATATGATCTTCTTTTAGAGTGTAGTCGTGCATAGGTGAAAAATTGAATTTTACCATTAAGTCCTTAACTTCATCAAAAGTCATATATAATCGCCCCCTTTTCATAATAGATTAAAAATATAAGTTCGTGGGATAATGTAGAGAGTCTTTCGACCCTCTACCCCTTTGTTTTGTCAGAATGTACAATTTCGCATTTGTTCAAAATATTGATTAGCTCGTTCCATGCCTTCTTGCTTTGCGAAATCAGCTTCAACTCTCATTAAATTAGTGATTAGGTTTGAAAATGAATTTGTGGAAATGTTTGAATCACGTTGAAAACTTAATATTAGGTCATTTGCTTGTTTTATCAGCAATCCTTTTTGTCGTGTTACTTCTGCATTCTGTGTGTCACTTAATTTTTTAATGATGTCCTTTGCTTCTGTGCTTAATTCCATGTTTTCAACACTCTCCTTTATTTACCTTATGAAATAATTATACACCACCTCATATCATTTTACAAGATGGTGAATAAAATTATTTTTGAATTGTTATGCTGCACCCAGGGAGACTATGGATTTTAAACTACCCTTATACTTTCCATATTACCTGACCAAGTATATAAAGAATTATATAGTTTCCTAGATTCTTGATATTGGTCATAATCATCTTCTGGCTCATTATCGATAATTGATTTAAGTTCTAATAGTAAATTGTGTAGTTCATTTTCTGTACAACTAATGGAAATTTTACAAGTTTGCTCAATGTATCCATCCATATCATAAACCTCTTTTCTATTGTTTTATACTTATATATCCGATCAACTCTGGAATTCATGGGATTTATGTATCAGTTTTCATATTTATTTAAATCATCTTGTAATTGAATTTGCTCTAATCTTTTATTTGCTAATTCTATGTATTTAGTCTCTGTTTCAAAACCTATCCACTTACGATTATTAAGGGTACATGCAACTGCTGTAGTACCAGAGCCTATACAATTATCTAATACAATTTCATTTTCGTTAGTATAAGTTTTAATTAAATATTCAAAAAGTTTAACTGGTTTTTGTGTGGGATGAGCCACCTTATCTTTGCCTTTTGGAATTATAAATTTTTGAACAGAACTTGGACATCTTAACTCTGACATATTATATTCTATTTTATTATGTAATGACTTTGCATAATTTTCTGTTTGAGTATTCAAATTAACAATATATTTAGATCTTTCTTTCCCGGAATCCGCCCGTTCTTGCATAATTGGGAAATAATTTATTTTTCCCTTACCAAAAACCAATATATTTTCATGTTCTTTCATTGGTTGAAATCTAACTGCCCCAAAATTACTTCCTGCATTCTTTTGATATATCCACTCATATTTAAAATACTTAATATTACTCATAACCAATTTACTTGTAAAAGGTTGACTTGCAGTTAACACAATTGCGCCATTATCTTTAATAATTCGCTCATATTGCACCCATAAAGATTCAAAAGGTATAATGGTATCCCATTTACAAGCTGTAGTCCCATAAGGTAAGTCACATAATATCATATCAATACTCTTATCAGGTATTAGTTTCATACCTTCCAAGCAATCCATCTGATAAATTCTGTTTAATTCTAAACTCCCTAATAACTCTTTACCCATATATTTACCTCTTTCTATTATTAATTATTTTGTATCTATTTATCCCATCAAATTTGTCTTTTAAATGCTATTAGACTTCAACAATTCATGACTATCAACTCCATATATATCCCTAATAAATCCAAAAATCATATTATAATCACTTTCATCATAAATATTAACAAACTCCTCTAAAGTATGACCATAATTATGTGCAAAGCTATCATTTAAACCTAATATCATTTCTAAAATTATCCTAGTATTGCACTCTAATTTAATCTTCTTATAGTTTTTTAAATAATACTCTTGAGCAAAACCACTAAACTTTAAACTCATAGCTTCCCAATCAGCTATCATTTGTTGCAAATACTGATTGGGTATTCTTTGTGGTACTCCCTCCTTATCTAACCAATAGTCCCAATGATGAGGATTGTTTTTATAATGATGTTCCCATGCTTTATCAAAATCATTTTTATATTTTTCTTTGCTTATAAAGAAATAACGTGCATATGGGATGAATTCTTGTGGACTAAATTTGCTTAAATCATGTGTGATAGCATGGAGGTATAGTTTTCTTTTCCAACAAGTTTTAAATACATTCTTTTTGTGTTCTAGAACGTATTTGAGGTATTGGAAATACGGTTTAATTTTCATTTATTTGTCTCCTTTTTCTTGATAATAACATTGTTTACAATGCCAGCTTACTTTTACTTTTTGCATAATTTCTTCAACATCAATATCACATGGTCTAGTGATATCAACATCATCTAAATTACACGGAACACTTGCCATAAACAACATTTTTATATTGCAATTCGGACATATTTTATCATTTTCCATTATTAATCTCCTTTCATAATACGATAAACATTGACTTTCATATGGTAGGAAAATCATGTTCCTTTCTCCACGCAATCGCCTCCTTTGAATCAGTAAACTTCCAAGTCTTTATTTCTAACCCAGTAATATTACATTCTACATAATCTAACTCTGCAAGAATAGTTAATTCACTATCAGGATGAAATTCATCACAATGAGGACAATATAGCATTAAATCACCTTCCATTCCTTTTATTATTACATTGAATCCTAAATTCTTCATAATCATCCATCCAGTTTCCCTTGCCGCCATATAACTCAACAAATTTCTTAGCATCTTCAGTAAATTGAAAAGTAAATCCTGACCAATAAATTTCTCCTTCATCTACAAATGGTAAACTACTTTTTGTCCAATCTCTCCAATGAAAATTACCATGTGAAATATCATCAAAATTAACTGCTATTTCATGAGATGATTTATCTTTATTTTTAATTGTCTCTAACATAACAAAGTAAGGTTCTTTTCCATTGATTTTATCCCATCCAATATACCCATTTGCTTGAATCTCATAAAAATCACTTGATCCTAAATTATTATTCCAATCACTCATATTCAACACTCCTCTTAATTTATTATTATCCCAAGAAACATGCCTTTTATTCCCTATTAACTATTTAAAATATCCTTCATGCTAAACATTTTTCCATTTTGAAAATCTTCATTGGTTGAAGTAAAAAATAAAAATTTATCAAAATTATCATTATCAAAAATTTTAATATCTTTTTCTAAAGAAGAATTTGTTTTCTTACTCATACTAATAATGTAATCCATACGATTTTTATATCCTAACTTCTTATATAAATTATTTATATTCAACTATTTTACCTCCTTTAATATATTATAAGTAACTTACCTTGTTCAAATTCTTGTTTTTATTTTTTGTTCGGGCAAGCCCTCCAAAAAAGTAAAATCCAAATATTTTCACGATTTGTTTATAGAATTTAAAAAGAAAATTTAAAAATATCAATCCTAAACATGAGCGATAGCGAATGTTTAGAGCGTATGGCGACAAAGCCATACAAGACCCCTGCTCTCGTCGTTCTACGCCGTAGGCATAAAGTATTTGGGGTAAAGTATGCCTCTTATTGATATATCAATAAAGGGTAATAATTACCCCAAATATTATTTATTCTAATTTAAATATTATCCAATATGTTTTATCTCTATTTTCAGATTTTCTAGACTTTTCTATTTTAGACTTAATAACAAAATCCAAATTATTATCTTTAAATAAAGAATTAATAGTTTTCATGCCTAAACTTCCATGACTAGCATCCGGTGTATTAAATAATTTGTCCATTAGTAGTTTCTTAAATTCATCCCTCTCTTCTTCAAACATTTTTACTCCTATGTATTGACTAATAATATCTGCAAGCGTTAAAGCATCGTATTCATCCTCTAATCTCTTTATAGTAGAATAGTCTATATTTAACTTTTGGCAAATAATAAAATCATAATTATTTGCAATCATTAGTTCAGCATCCTCAATGTTTTTAAGTTGTTTTATGTACATTATTTCATTCATTTGTAGATTTGGTTTGTTTTTATCCATAACTATATTAATGCAATTACTTAAATCTTTTCTACCATATTTTTTAACAAATTCATCCACTCCAAAATCATTCAAATATTTCACTTGTGAGATTTTAGTTTTAAAATTAGTTAAACTCATTTTCAAACTTTTACTGCTCCTATTCCTTATATAGATATTAATTGTATCTTCTTTGTGCAAAACTCTTTTCCTGCCTAAACATTGTATTATTGTATCGATATCAAAATAATCAACTATTATGTATTTTAAAGATTCATCTTTGATATTTACACCATTATCTATTACGCTAGTGGTGCATAGCACTTGACATTCAAACTTTTCATTTTCTATTATTTGTTCTTTAACTTCTTGATTAGATAGTTTACTATATCTACTGTTTGTGCTACATAAGAATTCTGCATCAGTTAAATCTTGACTTGTTTTATATACTTTATCGACATTGCCAAAATATATGGCTTTTTCTTCTGCTGGCAAATCAAAAAGCAACTTCATTAAAACGTCATCGTTTTCATAAAAATATGTATTTGCAATATGATCTCGATTACTTGGTAAAGTATATTTGATTAACTTTATTTTTCTATGTATTTCTAAATAGTTTTTAATATGTTCGCTAGTGGCCGATAAAAGTATTTTTACAGAAGTGTCTATGCGGATCAACCACTCAATAGTTAGCTCAGTATTCCTATTAAAATCTGCATCTGTAAACACATAATGAATTTCATCGGCAACAATAAAGTCATAATCATCTATAGGTATACCATACATTATCATTGTTTCTATTTTTTGATAATTGTAAATAGTTATCACATCTTGTTTTTCATTTATTGTTACTTCTTGTGAGAATTGTTCTTTTAAAATATCTCTATTTGTCAAGAAAAGAATGCTTAAATTACGTTCTTTGCAATAATCATATAAATCATTCAAGATAAAATAACTTTTACCATCACCTGTTCCTGCTGTACCGAGTATCATATCTTTAGGTTTCCAACTTATTATATCTTCTAATTTTATTAAGTCTCCAAAATGTATTCTTTTATTATTAATTTCTTCTACTTCATCATTTGTACCCAATAATATATCTCCTTATTTATTTTCTATTATATGTATATTTTTGAATAGCCTCCTGTATTTGTGGAGAATTATTAAAAATAAATACCTTTCTTTTAGATCCTAATTCATCTGGTCTCATATCCATGATAGGGAACCCTCTTTGCATTAGATATCCAGCCAATCTCATAGTGACAATTAATATAAATTTATCTTGTTTATTGTTGGTAGTCATTTATAGACCTCCGTTTGTTTAATTTTCTAATTAATAAAATTATTTATAAACTATGTAAATCCACTCCAAATTAATATAACATTAATTTTCATCATCTGCCTTTATTTCTCGCAATTTAAATGTAGTTCTGAAATCATGATATAATCTGTCTTGTTCATCCTGTGTCATATCAACAAAATCTAAATCCATTTCATCATTATAGTCTTCTCTAAAAACAATAATATTTCCAACAATATTTCTAAAAACAATAATATTTCCAACAATATTCCCTTTGTGAGCATAAATATAACTTCCTACATTATTCCTTGCACTGAGTCCTAGATTCCTCATTCCATTATCATCTACAGCAAAACATAATCTTCCATATGCTTTATTCAATTCTGGAGCAACATCACCAATATCAAACATACTTCCACCTGTGTGATTTTTAATATGTTTAAAGAAATCTTTATGATCACGATCAAATTTTACTTTTGCAATTTCATTTTTATATGTAATTAATATTCCTTTTAATTCGTTCATTATATAATCTCTCCTTAAATTTATTTATACTTTACTACACTCTATAAGCTAATTTCTTTGACCAAAATCCAAACCTATTAATAATATCATAACTCAAATGGAAATCATCATAAACTAAATTACTCACTATTGCATCACTTGGAATTGTTTTACCATGTAAGTTTCCAATAACACATTTTCTTGATACTGATTCTCCATCTTTAATTTCTTGTATGTATTCTTCCCAAGAATCAACTTCAATCACTCTTGATTGATGATCTTTGATAATGGCGTGATTTTCTTCTTGGTCTATGGATAGGTTGGTTTCGATAACTTTAATCATATTAATTCATTCCTTCCTTTAAATCTCATCTGGATCAATAATAATTAATTGTTTACCCTGCTTTTTAGCATAGTTTACACAATTGGCAGTACCGCCCTTACTACCATTCCACACAGCAATAATTTTGTCTGTTTTATCACACATATAACGATTCCTCAATTGCATCTTTGCCGGATGATATTCACCTACTGGCACACCTTTAAACTTATATCCTTCAACAGTATCAACAAATGTTAAAATATCTGCTTGTTGTTTTTGTCGTTCGTATGTATCAACATTTTGTTTAAACCATTTGCTTGCTTGTTTTTGGAATGGTATTGCCAATTCTAATTTAATTATACATGCTTCGTATTCTTTTGCTTCTTGTTTTAATTCTTCGCAAATAGAGAAGGATAGCTGATCGACCCCAATTGCTCCTCCGAAGATAAATTTAAATTCCTTCTCATCTTGATTGTCAATGGCATCATTAATTACTTCAACTATCTTATTTCTTAATATTCCTCTAAGTTTTTGATAGGAGAATGATTCTAAGTCATATCCTCTCTTAAGTTTGTCAGGTCTGTGACCTGTGAAACAAATTGTTTTCATTTTACATACCTCCATTCATATTTAATAATCTCTTTCTTCTCAACCTCATAAGCCACACAATCCTGTGAATCACTTTCAAAACCATAATCTTTATACCCATATCTAATATAGAATAAATTTATCCTAAAACATTTTCTATCAGATATTCTCATGTAAATATGTGAATAGTGTCTACCATGCTCATCTTCTTCAGATTCACCATCTTGCTCTACATATTCCCATTCTTCATTGTTTACGATTAATTTTATCTCATCTTTAATTGCTTGCATTTGTTCTCTGGTTAATTCAATTTTCATTATTTTTCTCCTTTCATACCTTAAAAGCTAATTTCTTTCCCTTAATATCAAATTTATTATATATATCATAACTCAAATGAAAATCATCATATATTAAATTTCTCACAGTAGCATAATTTGGAACTGTTTTACCATGTAAACTTCCAATTACACTTTTCCTTTCTATAGATTCTTCATTCATTATTTCTTCTATGTATCCTCCCCAAGATTCTACCTCTATCACTCTAGATTGATGATCTTTAATTGTGTTTTCATTGTCTATAGATAGATTTGTTTCAATTACTTTTATCATTTAATCACCTCCTCTCAATCATATAATCCCTTAACATATTCTTTAATTTGCAATCCAGTAAATCCTAATTTATGTAGAGTATCTAACATTGATTCAGCATCATGTAAATTAAATATTATAGCATCTTCATGAAGTGGTGTTAGCGATGGCATACCATTATCATAATCCCCTTCATAATATTCATTGATAAAATTGTATATTACATATTGTTTAGTCATTGGTTTTACCTCCTTATATAGATTTATTCCAAACAATTAAGATATTTACAAACCCCTTAATTGTTTGGAATATTATCATTTTGATTTGGCAATACAAATATTTAGAATGTACATTCTTTCATTTGGTTAAAATATTCACTACCATGTACTATTCCCTCTTGTTTGGCAAAATCTGCCTGAACTCTAATCAGATTACTAATTAAATTTGAAAATGAATTTGTAGTAATTCTTGATTCCCGTTGAAATGTGGCAATCAAATCATTGGCTTGCTTTATTGATAATTCCATTTGACGTTTTGCCTCTTTAACTTGTGTGTCGTTTAATTTTATGATAATATCCTTGACATCTGTACTTAATTCCATAATATGTACCGCCTTTCATTTGTTTGATTCCTTATTTATAGTATAACATTTTGTCAAGTCTATGTCAAATATTATTTTACACTTTACTATTTAATATACCATAAAATGTAAATTTCAAATGCTTATAGGACTCTGAAAGTGTTGCTATAAGCGTGTTTCAGAATCCTATAATTAGGTAATAACTTAGATTGCACTCCCTAAAATGCTCAATATCATATTCATATAATCATCCTTGTTCTTATGTTCTAAAAGTCTAAGTTCTTCAACAATATTATAAAGATTGCTTAGAATAAATTTATAATCACTAATATCTAAATTAATTTTTAGATCATTTCTTAAATTAGTCTGATCAATAATACTTCTATCTACATAAATTTTATTTGCATCAATATCTCTAATAACTATAATACTATCCTCAATAATTTGAGTATCAAGATCCAAACTCTCAACTTTTACATTTTTAGTAACTATTAAATCACCTATAGCAAAAGCATTATGAGATAGTCCTACCATCCTACTAATCATATCAAGTAACATTAAGGCTCTTTGCTCCTTAATATTTAATTCCGTATTTGATAATGTTCCGGTTATATTTACATCTTCAACTAATTCTGAAATATGTAATACATTATCTGAGTCTTTCATGTTTTTGAGTATTTCTTCTTCAACTTTATTTCTTGCAATAATTATTTTTAAATTATAATGTTTAATTACATTAAGTTTGTATTCATACTTTTCAACTTCTGAAAATCCAATATAGAATACTGGCTGATCATTGTTTATAATAATTTCACCTTGTTTTACAGTAGTTTCATTATCCTTAATTTCTGGCTTTTCTACATATCCATCACTATACGAACTACTCCCCTCATGATGAACTACTCCTTTTGCCTTATCTGGTTTTGTTTTAGATTTTGCATTGACTGTAATTTCTTCAAAGTGTGATTCATTTTGCTTATTAGATTCTTTTCTTAAATGTAATTCATAATCTTTAAAGTTATTAATTGATTTATTTTTAGTCTTTGCAATTGCTACTCCTTTTAAATAGTTAATATCTTTCTCATCATTGCTTTTAAATGTTAAGAATTTAATCATATTCTTGATTTCTTTCTTATTTACATACCAACTAATTGCACTTGTAAATTCATTAATTTCATCTTCATCACCTTCAAGCATTGTTTCCATACATAATTGTTCTGCATATAATTTAACCATTTCTTTAAATTCATAAAACTTAGTATCTTTAATAATATCCTTTCTATCAGGAGAAGTAAGATTTAGTGTTCTGTCAGTAATATGTAAATCACCTTTTAGGTAGGGCATACTTTCTAACTTAGTAACTAATCTTCCTTTGTAAAATATATTTACATTATCTCCCCACCCATAATTATTGTTCAGAGCAATCCAACCTTTAAAACTTTCTGCATCTTCAATAGGTAATTTGTATATGCTGTCATCCCCTTGAGTTAAATCCTTTTTCTCTTGTAAATCATTATTATAATAAATGTCTAACTCATGGATATATCTTCCTAGCAATCTTACTCTTTCTTTGATATCTGATGAAGAAGCTGTATTAAAGTCAAAATTATTTAATACTAATTTAAAACCTTCATAAATATCTTCTAATTCCTCAACTTTAATTTCTGTATCATTTGTTTGAATCATATTTTCTACATCAAAAGTAATTAATTTATTGCCTGTATAAATTTGAATTAAATTACTAACTGTAATATTACTGAAGAATCCCATACCGAAGGGATTTTCTGTTGACTTAACATCTTCATCCCATTCACTTTCAGCAATAGAAAATAGAGCTTGAGGTTTGTTTAGAATTTGTCCATTGTTTTCTATGATTACAGTTTTACTTTGATAATCTACAGATACTTTAACATCAGTGGCCTTTGCTCTCTGAGCATTTTGGATATCTTCATCCAAGAAACATAAGGTATCCTTGAATGTACTTTGTCTTAGTAATTTTAGTTGATTGATTACATTTACTTGTAGTTGAACTTTATTTTCACTCATTTTTATAAAACCTCTTTCTTTTTTCTATTATTGATTATAGGATAAACTAAAGATTTTGAAGGATATTACCTATATATAAACTTACTAGCTAATCTCCAACTTTCATTTTCTTTGATTTGATTATTAATCATTTCTTTATGAATTTGCTCTCGCAAGTCTTTAATAACATTATC
>Ga0209728_1001468_pt1 | contig 14345 bp, 10 predicted proteins | sample RifGroD1_FD_183997 | JGI IMG/M metagenome (GOLD analysis project Ga0209728, IMG submission 183997) | Groundwater microbial communities from Rifle, Colorado, USA - Groundwater D1 (SPAdes) (version 2) | ecosystem: Environmental > Aquatic > Deep subsurface > Groundwater | place: Rifle, Colorado... | reverse complement strand
CAAAATTAATAAACGCAATGGCAAAAGCCAGACAAGATGATGGTAAAAGATATGTAGAATCTCAAATTGCAGAATTAAACACAGCACTATCTTCATTTCAAATTCAAGTGAACACCTATATTAATGCAAAACAAATCACAGAAACACAATCTGATACATTGGAATTATTAAAAACAGAAGTACAAGATGAATCTGGTGATATTATTGCTATTGCTGATGGATTACTTGCAATAATAGGTGAAGATAATATATTATATGATGGATTAGATGAAGCAAAAGATGATTATTATAAGGTTGGTACTACTCCTAGTGGTGCTATTGTTACTGCATTAAATTCTGTAAGTGATTGGCTAAATCAAGATTCCTCAGATTATCCAATAACAATAAAACCATCAAAAGGAGTTGACATAAACAAAAAACTTAAAATAGCTGAAACTAAAAAGGATATATTAACTGCTTTAATTACTCAAGTACAAATTGATAATGAATTAACTTTAGTGGATCAACAATTATTTGAAGTGAGTGTTGCAATTACCTCTATGCAAATGGACATTAAAACCTTTGCTAAAGATAATTATATCACTTATGATGAATCTGTTTCATTAAAAGCATCTTTTGATAAAATATTAGCTGAAAGTGCAGATGTAATAAATATTGCAAATACTTTAACGGTTTCTACAGAATTAATAAATAATTATCAAAATTCTTTGACTGGAACTGTTGCTTTAAATGGTGTTGATGGATTACAAGTTGAGTTAGCAAAATGGGTTGATTTACCATTAATAAGTTATCCTAAGAAAATGAAATCAACAGAAAGAAAGGCATTATTAAATAAATTTGATTTAGTAATGAGTACAAAATTAGCATTACATAATGCAATAAATCTATTGACTGCTGAATATTCTATTGATGGAGAATTATCTATTCGTGGTACAGGAGGAAATCAATCTAATAAAAGTAGAATATTTAAGATCAATAAAAAGAGTATTGATGCAAGTGATGATTCTGGTACTGGTCTATTGCTCACAGTAATTAGTAGAGAAGATTTATCTGTAATAACTGAACATACTCTTATTTATGACACGTATACTAACGATGGAGATAGAGATTTATTAGCAACAAAATTAAATTCATTAGATGATACAGTAATCGTAACATTAACATCTTATAATTCAATTGGTTGGAATCAAAATCTATTAAATGCAATGATTAGATGTGGAGGCACTGGTACAGATACAGGGACAGGTAGATTCCCTTTTGCATTTGTTGGTATACCTAAATTATTTAAAGGAACTGCATTAGAAGTATTCTATGACACTGGTAAAAAAGCACCATACGCTGATATAAATACTAAAATAGTAGATGGAACTCCTCAAGGAATTGCTGTAGGAACAACATTAATTTCAGCAGAAGCAATTTTGGCAGTTCAAGTAGCAAAAGCAAATAGAGATATAGTTATGGTAGATATTGCAAAAGTTGCTAGTAATACAACTGTTACATCAAAAGAAAAGAAAGTTGTTAAAAGTTATTGGGATGCAATTGTAAGTGAAAAAAATACAGTAGAAATGCAAGCAGATTATTGGAATACCTCCACTTATCCTGATGTTGCAACACTTTTAACTAATTATCAAACTGCTTATTCTAATTTAAGTTCATATATTAGTCCTATATTAGTTGATTTAAATTCAAGTTCAACAATTGTAAGTGCTACATTTATTAATTATTTTACATTGTATTATACTAATAAAATTGCATTACTTGAAGAATTAATGGTTATTGCAAGAGATTATGTAGGAGAATCAGTATCAGGATTAGCAGAATCTATTATTGCATTGGGATTAAAAATAACCAGTTCATTTAGCACATTTACAATTAGTGTAAGTGATTCTATTATTCTTGGGACTGATTTAGCTTTAGTAATTGAAGAATCTAGACCATTGACTAATCTTGCCACTAAAGTAGGATTAAGTGATATAAGTCCTAATGAGAAAACAAATTATCAAACTGCTTTAAATTCATTACAAACTGAGTTAAATAATTGGATTAATTTGTCAGTACCAAAGTCAATTACTGCACCTCAGATTGGAGTTATTCAAACATTGTATGATGCTTTACAAACTACGAAAACAGAACTCATAGCAAAGGTATCTACATTAGAAATTGATAATTCTAAACCAAATGCAATTATAGCAACATCTTTAAAATTATTTGCTGATACATTATATAATGCAGATAACACCAATTTTCAGAATCAAAGTGTAGATAGTAAAATTGAGTGCTATTTTTATGGTTATGCTCCATTGTTGACTAATTTACCAAGCAGTTTATGGACTACAACAACAATTAAAGGATATCATGTAGGAGATTTGTTTTATGATGTAATAGAAGGAAATGCTTATAGATTTTCTTCTTCATACTTATGGGAATTAATTGATAATGTTGATGTAATAAAAGTATTATCAGATGCTTCAAAATCACAGGGATCATTAGATTCAGAATTAAGAATATTTGTAGGAACTCCTCAACCTCCTTATAATGTTCAAGATTTGTGGAGACAGCAATCTAATTCGGATTTTAAGATTTGTATAGTTGAGAGATTAACTGGAAGTTATGTTGATTCTGATTGGATTTATTATACTGAATATACTGATGATGTTGCAGCAAATATTGCAAAAGCATTGGCTAACAAAGCAAAAACAGATGCTATTTTAGCATTGGAAGAATTGGCTGATATAGCAAATGATAATAAAATTAGGAAGGATGAAAAAGTAAGGATATTAAAACCAAGATGGGATTCTATAGTTGTAGAAAAGACAAATTTAGCATCTTCTGAATCACAAGTTCTTTTATATCCATCAGCAACAATGACTGCATTATATGGAGCATATATTAATGCTTTTAATGCGTTAGATACCTATCTTTCTCCAATTTTAGCGGATTTAACCACAGATTCTATAATTGTTAGAAATAATTTTAATGTAATATTTCAAACATATTATAGTGCAAAAGATGTATTATTACAATTTATTACATCTTCGGCAAAAATATATGCTGATACAAAAGCGTCATATTTTCATATTAAGTATTCTAATTATAGTAATGGTAATCCATTTACTGCTAATAGTGGCGAAGACGCAGGAATTTATATGGGAACTTATTCTGATAATATATTGGAAGATTCAATGGATTATACAAAATATACTTGGGTTAAAGCTGTAGGAGATCAAGGTATACAAGGGGAGCCTGGATTAGATGGAACCCCTAGATATATTTGGATTAAATATGCAACTGATATTTATGGCTCAAATTTAAGTGATGATCCAACAAATAGAACGTACATAGGAGTCGCATATAATAAATTAGTTTTGTCAGAAAGTACAACCCCATCTGATTACACATGGAGTTTGATTAAAGGTACAGATGGTTCACCAGGAGCAGATGGTTCGATAGTTAAAGAATTTTATATTCCATTGTATTATCCAGATCATAAATCATATGTATCAACATCATCTTCAACTTATAAAGCATTAACGATGGGAGAATCTACATTGGCTTTATTTTCTTCTATTACAACTGCATCTCTACTTCACACTATGAATCCAGTATCCGAATTGGGATGGATGGCACTTGAAGTGGTTTGGAAAGTTTCAAGTGGCGGTCAAGGAGAAATTGATATATTTAATTCAAGTGGAGATCCGATAATATATCTAGATCCTTATCCGACTTCTATGCCCCATATGACAACACAATCAACTGAATATGTAACGCAAAGAACCATTATAGATTTTTTTATTGCACCAAACATAGATATATATGTTGCAGTAAAAGCCACTATAGGAACTTGTTATATTAGTAAAGTTGATTTAGTGATTAAACCTTGGTAAAGGGAGGATTTAATAAATATGTATTTATTTTATGACGAAAATGGGTCAATGAAATATTCCTGTGAGGCACCTTATCCAATAGAAGGACTAACAAAACAAGGGAAATTTACTGCATTATATCTTGATGATAATATTCATCAAGATATAATAAATAATTATGGAGATTATACTGTACAAGATGGTGTTCCTATATACACTCCGATTCCATTGTCCGTAAAACTTATTCCTGCAAAAGAAGCAAAGATAGAGGAGATAAATTTAGCATGTAATCAGGAGATTTTAAATGGCTTTAAATCGAGTTGCACAGGGGTAGAGCACGAATACAAATTCACTGAAGAATGGCAGACAAATTTAAACAGACAGATGAATTCTCTACTTTTAGATAATTCAATTGAATTTGTGAATTGGACAACTAAAGATATAGGAGTAATCATCCATACGAGAGAACAGTTCATAAAATTATACCAAGATTCACAGGAATTTATAGATAGTAAAATGAGTCGTTACTATAGTATGAAGAATCAAGTAATGAATTGCCAAAATATAGACGATATAAGATTAATAAATTGGTAGTGGTTATTTATAAATATGCTAAATATAAATTAATTACATTATATATAAAATAATATTTGTTGCAATTAATCAAAATAAATTATTTGAACTTTCTTCTTTATTAGTATATAATTAAGCAATAAAAGTAAATATTAGTAAAGAGAGGGTAAAAATATGAAAAAATTACTAATTACACTTACACTATCATTAACCATATTGTCCACAACGGTGCTTTCTGTTTTTGCGTCAGATGTAAATCTAACTAAGCAAAATATCAACCAACAAATCACTCAATCACTTATAGCATCTGCTAATTTAAAACCATCAAAAGTAACACTAAACAAAAAGACAATAATCTTAAATATTGACTCAACCGAAACATTGATTCCAACAATTTTCCCTGACACATCAATTAATAAAGAAGTAATATGGAAATCAAGTAAACCATCGGTAGCAGTAGTTGATTCAGAAGGGTGTATTAAAGCGATCTCCCAAGGATCTTCAATCATTACAGTAAAAACCATTGATGGTAGTAAGACAGCTTCTTGTAAGGTTATAGTTCCTGTTAATGTTACAGGAATTAGTTTAGGCAAAACTATTACGACAATAAAATTAGGTGCAAAACAATCTCTCCCAATAAAAATATCTCCTACTAATGCAACAAACAAAAGTATTGTATGGGAATCAAGTGAACCATCTGTAGCAAAAGTTGATGAAAAAGGCACAATTAAAGGTTTAAGTTTGGGAACAACATCTATTACGGCAACAACTGTTGATGGTAAAAAAGTAGCAAAATGCGAACTAAGCGTTGGCAATCCAGTTGCAAAAATTGCTTTAAATAAAAAAGATACCACAATAAATGAAAAAGAAAATGAAACATTAATTGCTACTGTAATTCCAATAGATGCGACAAATCAAAATGTAATATGGGAGTCTAGTGATGATTCAATTGCTACGGTTGATTATATCGGAAAGATTTCAGGTATTAAGGGTGGCACCGTAACTATTACAGCAACAACTCAGGATGGAGGTAAAATTGCTAAGTGCAAAGCAACTATAGTTACAGGTAACTATCCAGTTATTTTCAAAGACATTAATCTAGAAAAAGCTGTAAGGAGCAAAATCAAAAAACCTTATGGTGTTTTATATAATATCGATGTTCAAAAAATTACTGATTTGAATTTAGAAGTTGCAAATTTAATTGATATTGGTGGCATAGAGTCATTAACTAATTTGACAAGTCTTGGTCTAGGTAATAATAAGATAAGTGATATAAGTGCGTTAAAAGGATTGACGAAATTACAAAATTTATTTTTATTTAACAACAAAATTGCAGATATTACTGCATTGAGTGAATTAAATACATTAAAAAATTTACATTTAGGCCAGAATCAAATAAAAGATGTTAATGCTTTGGCTAAGTTAACTAACTTAACAAAACTTTCTTTGTGTGAAAATTATATTACTGATATTAGTGGGTTAAAAGATTTAAACAAATTAACTCAGGTTGAGCTAAATAACAATAAAATTGAAGATATTACTAGTTTAAAAGGATTAACTGAATTAACAAATATTGAATTAACTCGAAATAAGATAAAACCCGTAAATGGATTAACCGATTTAGTTAAATTAGAATATCTTTATTTAGGAGATAATCAAATTAATGATACAAACGAATTTAAAAAATTGATTAAGTTGAGAAATTTAAATTTATATAGCAATAAGATAAGCAATATAAATGGCTTATTGGGGTTGGATAATTTAGAAAATCTCAACTTGTATGGTAATCAGATAAGCGAATTAGATAAAGGTACTCTAGAAAATGCCTTGCCAAATTGTAAGATATCTTTTTAGAGATATTGTTTTAGGAAAGTTCATAATCAATATAAGAGAAAAGACATTTTGATAATGTCTTTTCTCTTATGATCAAATGTAATTTGCAAATTAATAAATAAAATTATTTGACATCAATGTATAATCATGATATAATTTATTTGTGGTCAAAGATTTGTAAATAACTAACTCCTTAATACATATGTTTTGATTTTGATAGACATATAGTAAATGTGGTATAATAGAGGGATAAGGAGTGATTGGGAATGGTTAAGAATAGATTAGAGCAAATTCTAGCAGAAAAGGGAATAAAACAAAACTGGCTTGCTGAAAAAGTTGGTGTCACAAGGCAAACTATGTCTAATTTAGTTAAGAATAGATATACAACAAGTACAGAAATAGGATTGAAGATTGCATATGTACTTGATATGGATTTTAATGATATATTCTATTTAGACAATTTAGAAGAATTATAATGTAAATTGTTTTTCCATAATGTATTGACATAACTGACATTATCCTCTATAATAGTATTAAGGGTTGATAAGCAATCCTAAATATGAATATAGAGGAGTTTTTATTGTGAAAGAAATCAGTTGTAATGAACTAATCAGTCTATCGGACGTATACTCAGGAAAACAAGTTCAAGTATTCCTATCTTCTCCTATTCAGTCAATGAATACATACCAACAATTTCGTTGCGTGCAAGATGGAGACAATTTAGAGTTTTATGACATCAATATTAACAGACCAACTAAAAATGAAATGAAAATTCCTAAAGATACTATCAAGGAAATTATGTATTTTGAAGGTAGTAATATTTATGATTCAGTATTTTCTATTACATTATTAAATGAAAGTCAAATTGATTTTGCTATTAGTGAGAAACCTATGGTTTGTAAAAAATGCAATGTTTTATTAGATAGGCATTTTGATCCTTCTTGGCAAATTAATAAAGTTGGGCACTATGGTAGTCAGTGGGATAATGAGAAGGTCATTATCGATTTTTGTGAAAATTGCTTATTAGAATTTCTTGGGTATAAAGTCGGTGAGTATTGTGAATGATTTAGTATTGTTTAAATCGGAAAACTTCCAAGGGATCGAATGTGACTTTTGGAGCAATGATAACAATGAAGTGTTTATGACTAGTGAACAATTAGGTATGGTTTTAGGATTTTCTGATCCATCAAAAGGCATAAGTAATTTAATCAATAGGAAACTTAAAAGTGGAGAAATACCAAACGAATACTTAAAAACTAAAGAGTTTTCATCCTCCCTTGCCATGAGGACACCTTCAGGAATGCAAGAAACTAGGATATTTACTGAAGATGGAATTTATGAAGTGGCCTTCTTAGCAAAAACCGAAAAAGCTAAAGAATTTCGTTCATGGGTAAGAAAAATTCTTAAATGTCTTAGAATTGGAGAATTGGAATTATTAAGAAAGCAGATTGAAGAGGATAAGCCAAAATTATTATTTTACGAGCAAGCAATGGCATCTAAAACAAATAAAACTATGATGATTGTTGCTAAAGAGTTAAAGATTTCTGGTGGAAGGAATAAGCTATTTAGTTTTCTTCGTTCTGAAGGAATTCTTATGTCAGGTAAAGGAAAAAAGAACATTCCTCGACAACAGTTCATTGATGCAAAATATTTTGAAGTGATAATTAAATTAAAGATTATTAATGGAGAAGTTGTGGATATTCCTGTGACATTGGTAACTCCTAAAGGAATGGATTATATATTGAAACGGCTAGAAAAGAGCAAAGAAAAAGGCTTGCTGAAACAAGCCAATTAAAAATGTATAAATAACTCATGCAGTAAGATTATATCATACCAAAAGAAAAGAATCCATAGCAATGTGGGTTCTTTTTGCATGAAATTAATAAATTAATTATAAAAATCAATAAATAATATATCAATGTTTAAAAAAGAGATAGATTAGATTCTATCTCTTTTTATATATTAAAAGGAGGAAAAGAAATAAATGACATTTGAATTTAATAACCCACTTTTGTATGAATTAAGAGAAGATTTAATTAGTAAACAAGACTTATGTGTAATTTCCAATGAAAGTAAAATAGTTCTCGATGAACTTCCTAGTGAATTTTATGGTGTAACTGCCGTATTAGTTGGTACAGCACAAGCAGGAGCATCAAGCACAATTACATTGACATCTAGTGCTTCAGTTATTGACGACAGATATAATAATTTTACAATAATTATCACAGGAGGAACTGGTTCAGGACAATCAAAATTAATAACAGATTATGTGGGTAGTACAAAAGTAGCAACAATATCTGGAACATGGGCAACAAATCCAGACAATACTTCTGTATATTCTATTGCTTGTTACAATGAATCTAAAATAGTTACAGGTCTATCAATTAATTCTTTTTATGTAAATTATTTAAATTCTATAATTACGTTTAATTCTTCGGAAATTGGTCAAACGGTTTTAGTATCTTATCAAGGGCGTGGGGTAATTCAGATACCTGCTGAAAGGGTGTACACAAAGGTAATTGACGGGGCATCAACTCAATCAATGCAAGATGTAGCAGATAGCGTTGGAGATGCGTCAACAGTTCTTGCTAATTTAAATGCATCAATTCAAACTGGTGGAACAACAAATACAACATTAAATTTATCTATTTCAAATGCAGTTTCTACAAAAAATTCATTGGATAATTCTGAAAGTATAGCAGAGTTAACAAAATCTGAATTAGATTCTATAAATAGCGAAGCGCTAGTTACTAAAACAGATTTAACCAATGTTAATGTAACCGCAACAAATTCTAAAAATGATCTTACTACTTTAATAGAGAATAATCAATACTCTATTGAATCAGAAAATACTCGTATTTCTAATGAGGAAGATAGGGTATTAGCAGAAAGCAATAGGGTTATTGAATATCAAGCAATGATTAATTCATCAAAGATGATATTAAAAAATCCAGTTTCTAGTTATAGTAATATAGCAACAACTTATCCATCTCCTGTAATTTACTGGACAGTAAGGACTATAGATGATGGAAAAATGTATAGGTATGATGGAAGTATTTGGGTGTGGATAGATACTTTAAATACTAGTGTTTATGATACTTTGGTAAAAAAAGTAACGGTAAGTTCTACTGCTCCACTAGCACCAAATTTATATGATGTATGGATTGATTTAAGTGTGTAAATATATGAATTCGATTGTATAAATAAAAATAATATTGTTTTTAAGACAGGTTTTATCACCTGTCTTTTTAATGTGTAATTTTAAGGAGGAAAAATGAAAGATAATTATGGAATAATTTATTGTGCTACAAATGTAATAAATAATAAAAGATATATTGGTCAAACAATTAGAAATTTGAATAGAAGAAAGAAAGAACATATTAGTCAAGCAGATAATGGTAGTAATTATGCTTTTCATTTAGCAATAAATAAATACGGTGCAGATAAATTTGAGTGGTCAACAATTGATGTTGCGGATAGTCAAGAAGAATTAGATGAAAAGGAATCATATTGGATTGATTACTACGATTGCTTTAAAACTGGTGGTTACAATATGAGTACTGGAGGGCAGTTTGGTAAGAAAACAGATAATAATGCAGATGATTTATCTGTAATGAATGGGGGTAGGGAATTTTTGGTTTTTGATATTGAAGGTAATTTTGAAAAAATTTGTATATCTCAAACTAAGTTTGCTGAAGAGATTGGAAGTTGTGTGCAAAGTGTTAATAATATTTTAAGAGGAAAGAAAAATAAACATTCGGTCAAGGAGAAAATATTATTTTTTAAAGATGGTTTTACAGAAGACAAATTGAGAGATAGGTTGATAATAATAAATAATATACATAGAGAATTTGTTTTGTTTGATAAAAATAATAATTATATTGGAGTATGGAGTAATCAAACCAGATGTAGTGAGGAAATAGACATCAGCACAAGAGGTATTCAACGACAGTTAAATGAAAATCCACTTCAACGAACTTTTAGAAAATATAAAATTTATTATATTGAAGACGTTCCAGAAAATTTAAAGTATTTAATTAAGGAGATGATTTAATAAATGGCTAAAAACAAATATTGGGATGGAACCCAATGGCAAGAAGTGGGAGTTAGTGCTAGTAAAGTTACACTAACAGATTCAGGAAATATAATAACTGCAACTGAAGTTGAAGGTGCTTTACAAGAAATAGTCACTACTGTTAGCGAACTACAGGCAGAAACCGCGACACAATTAGCAACAACAGCAAGGCATTTATATAGGGATTTAACTGCCTTATTCCAAAAACATGGACAAAAAATGGTTATTGCGGGAGACTCTCTTAGTTACAACTCTTATGGTTTTGACGGTACATTTAGGCAAAACGCATACGATACATTTAATGGTATTTTATCATGGGCATTTATGCTACGTGATGCAATACACCGTAATGACCCTTGGTTTGTAAGCGCAGAAAAAATGCAATACACAGCACCACTATATAAATATTTTAATGCTAACGTTAGTCCAAACAAGTGGAGATATGCGTTTAACCAGATTTATGCTGGTATCTCTGTATCTACTCAGGCAAGCGAGGTAATACTTTACTACAAACATAATAATCAGGAAAATAAGGCTGTTTTATACATGGCTAAAAACAATTACAATGAGGCATGTAGTTTCGATATTTATGTCGATGGCGTATTGACCGAGGCTGTTGTTGATGGGGTAGCTGGGCAAACTAATGCAAATAATTACGACGATGGAACAAAATGGGGTGGATATAGTCCACAGACAATCGTTGTACCACTTACGGGAGATGGAGCATACCACGAAATTAAGTTAACCAATTTCGTTGGAACTTACCCTACACCACATGCAACAGACAGAAAGATATTCATGTATGGAATAGGCAGTAAACTCACAACAGTCGAGTTAACTGGTCGTGGTGGTACCACTAGCCAGTATTGGGTAGACAATTTAGCATCTAGGATAACGGATTATGCCCCAGATGTAGTAAGTTTAATCGTAGGAGCTAATGATGCTGGTGCAAGTGTTCCAGTAGCCACGTACAAAGATAATCTAAATACTATTGTTGATGGTATTCGTGCAATTAACCCAAAATGTGAAATACTTCTAATTTCGTCTACGAATATGGAGAACCCTTCCAATCTTAATGATGTAGCAAACGGATACAAACCCTTATCTATTGTCCAACAGTACGTTGATGCTATGCGTGAAGTTGCAAATGCTAAAAGTTGTCTATTCATTGATTTGATTAAAGTTTTCGAGGGAATGCCTATTTCTACATGGAGACTTGATAACGTTCACTTGACCTTACTGGGCAATCAAATCCTTGCTAATGTGGCAATTAACTCCCTTATGCCTAATAGTGTGCATGATAAAAAGTTAGTCAATCCAAACATTACATTTATAAGTGGTAAGCGTTATGAAAAAAGCAACAGGCATGGGACTTGTAAATTCCATTGGAATGGAACAGTATTTGTAATTGATGACGAGACTATATCTGATGTAATTGCAGTTACAAAAGATGGGGCAAATATCATAACAATAGAAATGCGTGGGAAAACAACATCTTACAACGCGAGTAATACTGTCGTAAATGTTATTCCTGTTTCGCTTCAGCAGATAAGCGATGGAGGCACAACATATATTACTCCACTTTTAAAAACGGTTTTTACGGGAGGAAATAAAATAACATACAATCTGTGGAAGGTGTATCCAGTTGCAGGGTTTACTGTAACTGCCGATTGGACAACAACTCCAGCAGATTTTACGTTTATTTTTAGTTGGTGAATAGTTGAGCCAAAATATGACATATTTCTCCCTTGCTAAGTATTACAATAATAAGCAAGGGAAGGAAGTGAGATGAATTTGTTCAAAAAGAATATTTTCAGAATGTCAGTGGCCCTAAATGTAATTTTACTGTTATTTTCTGGGGTTGTGATTTATCAAAAAGGTGGGGCTATTTATCAAAGAACTGTAAGCGTATTCAGCAATAAAGCATCTGTTGAAATTAATCCGATGTATAATAGGCGAGTTAGTTTATTTTCAATAATAAAATCACCTTCGGGTGGAATTATATTTCTAGGAGATAGTATTACTCAATATGCTGAATGGGATGAACTTTTTACTAATAGTAAGGTTATTAACAGGGGGATTGGGAGTGACACCACAAAGGGAGTCATAGATCGGTTGGATCAAATAATTCAAATACAACCAAGCAAAGTTTTCCTTATGATAGGAGTCAATGATTTAGGTAAAGGAGTTAGTATTCAGGACATTGAATCTAATTATGAACAGATACTTACAAAGTTAGAGGAAATTAAAAGCATTAAAATTTATATTCAAAGTCTTCTTCCTATAAATACAAATTTGGCCGGAAATATAGTTTCTAGCGATAAAATTATTGAGTTAAATAAACGGTTGGCTTTATTGGCTAAAAAACACAATGCTGAATATGTTGATTTATATAGTGTTTTTGCCACTGATAGTCAAATGCCCACCAAGTACACTGGTGATGGAGTTCATTTGACAGGCGAGGCATACGCTGTGTGGTGCAATCAAATAAGGCAATATGTTAACGACTAAAACTAGTTCGTATTTGACGCATACTATCTATTAGATTTATTATTCACAAAGTATAAAAATACAAAAGAAAGAGAGTAAAATTAATTACTCTCTTTTTTCAATTATGGTGTATTAAATTATCAAAACAAAAATTATTATATCTTAAAATTCATACAAATAAATACTTGATTTTATTTGGTATGGTGAGAATTTATGAAAAATGAAAGTGGTTTATAGCAAGGATTATAGGGTTTGGTAATTTATAGATATCGTTTAAATTTAGTTAGAAATAGTTAATAATTTATTAATTAGAGATAATTTTATAAAAATAAGATAGGAAGGTGAAATAAATGGGTTATTCAATTTGTCTTGATCCAGGTCATCAATCATCTCCAAACTCTGATACTGGGTGTTTTGGATTTGGTCTTCATGAAGAAGATATTGTTTTAGATATTTGCAAACATGCAAAAGCATTAATTGAATTAAATGGAATAAAAGTAATTATGACTCGTGATGGAACAAAAGTAAATGGAGATGGATCTTCCCTTAATGCTTCATTAAATACAAGAGTTAGTATCGCAAATGTTAATAAAGCAGACTTGTTTCTCTCTTGCCATTGTGATGCTTTTAATTCAAAGGCATATGGAACTAGCATTCACGTATTTGGATTAAATGGAAATGCAGAGCGATTTGCCAAAATTTTAAATCCTATGATGGGTAAATTGTTCTGCAACAGAGGAATAAAGGTGTCAAATTTTGCAGTTATTAGGGACACAAATATGCCAGCAGTATTATTAGAAACTGCATTTTTGGATAATAAGGATGATAATGTTAAATTAGCAGACGTAAATGTAAGACAACAAATTGCTGTGAATATTGCCAAAAGTATTTGTATTTATTTCTTTGGAACTGATTATGTTTATAATGATAATACTTCTACTATCCAATCAATAAATAATAAAGGAGATGATAATGTGAGTTACGCTGTTCTCGGATTCTCACTTAATGACTTAGGAGCTTGTATGTTAGTATCTCAGAAATATGGAAATTGCGCGATATATTTCAGAAATTCTGATAAAAGTTTTAATCAAGATTGCTTAAAAGCCGATACTTTATATGTTGTAGGAGGGTCAACAGTTAACCATAAAAACGAAAAATTACTCTCAGGTAAAGAAGCGAAGGATACTCTTCAAGCAGTTGTAAATATTCTTTAAATTAAAAAATAAATCACCAATTAGAGGTGTATTATAATTTTACATCTCTTTTAATCTACAAAATCTATTTATTAAACATTATTTAATATTTATATTAAGTTTTTTGTATGTATGACAGTTGTAGATATTGCCCATCTACAAGCTGTCTTTCTGTTTGCACTAGGTACTAGCTAATGCATCCATTGACGTAAGTATAACACATAAAATAAAGGAGGGCAAGCATTAATTATGAGAAATAATATTTCAACCATGGAAGAGGTGGAAGAAAACATGTGGAATGAAATTTGGAGACAAAGT
>Ga0209728_1001462_pt1 | contig 14396 bp, 9 predicted proteins | sample RifGroD1_FD_183997 | JGI IMG/M metagenome (GOLD analysis project Ga0209728, IMG submission 183997) | Groundwater microbial communities from Rifle, Colorado, USA - Groundwater D1 (SPAdes) (version 2) | ecosystem: Environmental > Aquatic > Deep subsurface > Groundwater | place: Rifle, Colorado... | reverse complement strand
TGAAGATAGTTAGAATAACCAGAGGGAAAGGAAAAACAACTAAGGTTAATAAATCTAGGGCAAAAAAGAAAGTTAAATTGTGGAAAGGAGGGAAAAGGCATATGGAAACAATTCAAAATTGCATCATGCGAGCCACTGTTGTTGAAGGGCAATATGCAGAAGATATTAGACAAGAAATTATGCGTAAACCTTCGCCAACGGCTCTTGCTAGAAATAAGAAGGCACAGGAACTTCTCAGAAAGTTAAGAAGGTGAAAATATGGTGCAAAGTATTTATAATCTTCAAGACATGGTGAAATTAGTTGATCTGTCTAATGGTTATAGACTTAGTGACTTTACTTGTGAATTTGAAGAATATAATGTGTTTTTAAGAGATGAAGCATTAAATTTACAAGAAGCTGAAATTTCAAGGGTTCATCTCTTAATTAACAAAGAAAATGCTGATATAATAGCGTTTATGTCATTATCTACTGACTCTATAAAACTTTCTAGCTCGGAAAAAGATTCACATAAGATTGGATTTGTAAATTTTGAAACAACACCTTCAGTGAAAATTGGAAAGTTAGCTGTAGACATGAAGTATAAAGAGAAATTTAAAGGAATTGGATCTTTAATGATTGAATTAGCGATAGGAATAACTGAAGATTTAAGAGATGTAGGTGTTGCTTGTAGATTTATTACTGTAGATGCGGATACAAGGAACAATCCTACCGTTGCAGATTTTTATAAGAAACAAGGGTTTCTATGTAATGAAAAGTATAAAAGAGGAAACACAAGTATGAGATTAAATGTTCTATATAGTGTGGGGATTGTTGAGGAGACGGGAACATAAGTATTAGTAATTTGATATTATATATTTGAGAAGAATCCACTAGTGGTGGGTTCTTTTTGTGATTTAAGGGAGGGTTAGTTTTGTACCTTCCTTAATTTAATTTAATTTGATAGTTTTGGCAAACTTTGGACGCTCGTTTGCTATTAAATATTTTTGTGAGAACAGTCTACTCCTATGGATTGTTCTCTCTTTTTGTATGTAAAAATTTAGAACATAGGAGAAATTTGAAAATAAATAAAATATAGGAGAGTGATTTGTAAATGGGAAGTAAAATTGATAAACAATTTGGTTTGGATAGACTTAAAGAATATTGTAAGACATACAACAAAATACTTACTAGAGAAGAATTTAAAAAATATAACATTAAGCCTTCATATAGTTGGTATGAAAGAAATTTTGGTGATTATAAAAATGCTTGTTTTGAAGCAGGATTAATAGAAAAACCGTTAACTGAAGAAGAGAGAATCAACATATCAATCAATGAATTAATAAAATTGGCACATAACTTAAATAAGTGTCCAACTGTTGCTGAATATGAATCTATTAAGCATAGAGGATATCAAAGGCGTGATTTAGAAAAACATTTGAAAGTGAAATATAATGATATTTGTAGAAAATACATACCACAATATAAATTAAATAATGATATGGATGTGTCCAGAGAAATTATATTTAAGGATATGAAAGATATGTTTATTAAAAATAGAAGAGCAATGACATTTGACGAAATGAAGGAGCAAGGTCTTCATTATTCTTACAGTATCTTTGAATCAAAATGCAACATGCTTTTTAATGATATTATATTACATCTTGGATATATCCCTATTGGTACTACGACCTCAACAAAAACAAGAGACGAAATGTTAGATGATTTTAATAAATTATTTATAAGATTAAATAGAATTCCAACAGTAAAAGATTTAGATAAAAATAATGGAGAAACATCAAATTGGTCTACATATATTAGACATTTCGATTCTATAGAAAATATATGCAAAATACTAAATATTGATTATGATAAATATTATATCAATAAAAGTCCAGGAAAAAGTTGTCTTGATAAAAATGGTGGAAAATGCAGATCGTTTATGGAATGTATAATAACCAATTATTATATAGACAATAATATTATATATGAAAAGGAACCATCATATAGTGATTTTATAGAAAACGACACAAGAAGATTAGATTGGAAATTAACCATAAACAATAAATTTTACTACGTAGAGTATGCTGGAATGTACTATCCAAATAAAATGTATAGCCATATAAATGAGAAGTATGTAAATAAAATAGATAATAAAATAAAAGACTTAAAAGATGTTGGAAGATATGAAGAATGTCTTTTTATCTTCCCTGATGATATAAAAACAAAAACACTAAAAGAGATATTTGAACCTTTTCTTGGTGTCGAACTTGAAGAAAATAAAAATGGATATAATATTACCATTGTTGAATATTTCAATAAAACAAATAAAGAACTTTTAGATATTATAATGAAACATAGCACTAATACTAACATTCTACCAAGTACCTCAATTATTTCAAGGAAAGAGGGAGGTGCTTATAATGAGATAAGAAAAAGGTTTAAAACATATAATAACTTTGCTCAACATTTTGGTAAAACGACAATGTGTCCACCAAAACAGAAATAAATAATTGAAAGAAGGAATATTAATGTCTATTAAAAAATTAAATCAACAAACTATATCTAAAATATCAACAAAATTTAACGAGAGAATAACATTAACAGTCACAGATCGTTTTTCTGATACCTACACAATAGAAATAAATAAATATTTTAAAAAAACTGATGTCCAAAAATTAATAGTTGATTATCTCTCTTTCAAAGAAGAACTCCCCAATATGGTTTCAGATTTGGAATTAATCAAAGATACCGCTTTTATTTTCCCTGCCTTGCTCGTTAAATATTTTACAAATGTTCCACTTTCAGACAATCTTATGGAATTAATATCAGGTACAGAAACACTTATGAATATTGAAGTATTTGATCACATAGTTGGTTCATTGCCCCAAGAAGAAGTAGAGAGAGTAAATAATTTAATTAAGACAATGACTGATAATATACCACTAATGAATCAATTAATGGGAAATGATAATATTAATGAAAGTTTTAATGAAGAACAATCTATCAACACAGAAGTAGAAGAGTAATAGTATGCAAGTTCAACAAATGAGTTTACATAATCTTATGTCTAGTGTGGAGTTTAAAAAGAAAGTAGATTATATTAGAGGTGTAGGGGAACAGAGATTATATGAAGCTATTTGGGATAATGTATATATGACTTATAATCCTAAATATTATGAACGCACCTACCAACTCTTAAATTCAGTTTCTTCGTCAGTTAAATTTAACACTACTTCATTTGAGATTAAAGTATTTTGTGATTCAGAAAAGATGGATCATTTTTCAGTCGTTGATGGTCAACCAACTTATGTTGGAGGGTTAATGAATTACGGATATAGTTGGAATGGATGGGAAAGCCAAGATCCTCCTGATTATTTCCATAATCGTCCCGAATCTAAGTTTCTTGAAAAAGCAATGGAGAAAATTCAAGGTGATATGCAAAAAATGTTATTAGATGCTGTAGTGGTAGCTTTTAATAGTAACAGGTATAGATAAAATCATAAATAAAAAGGACACTTTAATTAGTGTCCTTTTTATTGATATTCTCTAACTCGCTTAATAACCCCATCTAAATTAAATCTATCACTATCATTTTTAAAAGAAAATATTGCATTACTTCCATCTTTAAAAGTCATTGTTAAATAGTGTATTAATCTAGTTTCTTTACTCCCATCATTTATTCCACTCATACCTCCCACAACAGCCCCAATACCTCCAAATGCACTACCTATAATAGCTCTACCAATTACACTCTTTTCTTTTTCTACTAATTGTTTAGATGAAGAAATTTTTAATTTCTCAATAGATGAAATACGATAAATAATATTATCAATAATAACATTATTTTCATGAAAGGATATATTTATGTCTATACCTTTTGCTAATTTACTTATTCCTTCAATATGTTTAAATGGCATAAACTTAACTATGCCTTTACGTTTTTGAATTTTGAAATACCTTATAAATAAAAATATAGATAAGGATATACAAAAATATACAAATATAAGAAAAGTTTCACTCATAATCCAACACTCCTTATGCTTTTACTTTTTACCATTATATTGATATTATATAATTTTTAGACTATTAAATCAAGTTTTTATTTACCCAAAGAGAGGTGAGGTGAAATTAATTGGCTGATAATTTAGGATTAGTCATACAAGTTAATTATACTGCTAGTCAACATAATATTGACAATGCTATTAAAAAATTACAGGAATACGTTAATACTAAAAATCTACATATTGCTTTTGATACTGCGTCATTAAAAGGATTAGACCAAATAAGTAAAGCAATTGCTCCTTCTATTAATCAAGTTAATAATCTTAATTCTTCCATGCAAACATTAGGAAGAACAATGGATAATGTAAATAAGAAATCTGTTGTTGAAACTAAACAAAATGGAATATTAACCGAAATAAAAGAAGTAAAAGAATTAGAAAATGCTTTAGGTCATTTAGTTAAAGTAACTGAGATTATTAATGCCAAAACTGGTTCAAAAAGCATTAATGAAGAAACCACAAATTATAAAAAACAACGTGAAGCAGTAGATGCGCTCAATGCTTCTAAACTTAAAATGCAACAATCATTAGAACAATTTAAAATGAATCCTACATTAACAACAGAAGTTCAACAATTATTGAAAAGTATCAATGGTTTAGATACTTCAAATGCGTCTAAGACAAATGTACAACAAATTAAAAATCAAATCGACACTCTAAAAGAACTAGCGAGACAAATAGAAAATGTAAGAAAAGAAGAAGAAAGATTAGCGAAAGAGCAATTAAGACAACAAGAACAAGCAGAAAAAAACATTCAAAGACAGCAACAATTGTATGCAGGACTTTTTAATCAAACAGAAAGATCAATACAACAACAAGCTAGACTATTAAATACTAGAATGCAATCAGCATTGGGTTTAGGCAATAATATTTCTAATAACTTAACTCCTGAAAGTTCTAGAGTATTAGAACATCAATTAGAGAGATATAGAAATATTATTAGGCAGTTTCAGGCTAATAATGAGATAGGTATCAATATAAGGCCAGAGCAATTGACGCAATTACAAAATCTTGAAAATCGTATTAGAAGATTTTACGAAACTGTTAGGCAAGGACAAAATGATTCTCATGGTTTTAATTTTACTCAATATGAACAATTTACAAGATTAAATCCTGCCATTACGAATGCCACTCATGCACAACAATATTACAATACATCCTTATTAGAAGGGCATAGATTAATTGCTTCTAATATTCAACAAACTGAGCAATATATACGGGTTACACAACAATTAAGGAATGGTAGTCAACATTTAAACTTAGGGGTTTATATTGATCGTGCTACAGGTCAAATGTATCAATTCAACGAAGCTCTGAGAGATGGAATGACTAGAAGTTGGGGTCTCGGAGAAGCGATGAGCACAGCCGCCACAAAGGTAACAACAAGATAATTTTATTATTTTGTAGCCTCGTATGTACAGAAATGTGCATAGGACACAACACGCATATGCAGGTAACTCCTAAAGCTCTACACCACAATATAAAAATGAAATAAGTTTTATATGATGGGACGAAAGTAGAAAAAACGTAGAGATGGATATATGGTTAAATCCTAAGTATCCGTAAATAATGGATGTTCATGCAGGGAAAATCTGAATAGGATTGCCCTCAACGACTATGGCTGAAATGCCAGTACACTACAAGCAATTGGTAGTGGAAGTGTGTTGCCCTTAACACGTAATGGTGAAGGTGAAGAATTAGTCTGCACGTTGTATGAAAGTACAAGAAGTTCATAAGAGAACTGCTTAATTTTAGCAAATTTAAGTGAACATATTGGCAATGGTTTGGTCTGTGGTCATGGGTAGTATGTACGGACTATTAAACGTTCTCCAACAAATTCCATCGGCAATTATCGAAATTGATACAAGGTTAGTGGAAATGTCCAAGGTAATGTCTTCTAATACAGATTATAGTGAATTGATGAACAATTTATCACAATCGGCCAGTAATTATGGAAGGACTATTACAGAAACACAAGATGCGGTAATAGAATTTGGAAAGCAAGGATTCGAAGCTGCTCAAGCTATGGAAATGGCAAACACGGCACTTTTGGGTAGATAGTGCTCCCTAATACGGTAACGTATTAGTGAAAAGTTGGCTTGTTCGGGAAAACTCCAGAGATGGACAATTCCGAGGATAATTATTAAAATAATCGCGCTTAAATCGTATGACCATACTCATTTTTCAACAGAGGGGAAAGTGTTGTATGGTAATTATATGTCTAAATTGTGAAAAAGAATTTAAGAGAAAACCTAGTCAAGTAAGTAGAGCAAAGAGAAATTTTTGTTCAAGAGAATGCAAAAATGAATATCTTGATAAATATCATATGGTGGTATGTAATTGTCATCAATGTAATAAGGAATTCAAAATTAAAAAAGGCCACTATAAAAGATTTGAAAATGGTGAGATTAAAAATCTATTTTGTTCACAGGAATGTAAAGCAGATTATGAATCTACGCTTAAACAAGAAAAACATTGGAAATATAATAGAATTCCGGTTACTTGTAAGTGGTGTGGTGGTGATTATTCTGTAATACCTAGTCAGTTAAATAGAACTAATTTTTGTTCAAAAGAATGTCAACATCAGTGGTTAAATGTTTATTCAAAAACTGAAGAGTTTAAAGAAAATATGAGAAAAGCAAGTTTATTAGGTAAAAAGTTTACGCCTTCTAAGTTAACTAAACCAGAAAGATTCACATTAAAGTATTTAGAAGAACACAACATAGAATATATACCTCAACATTTAATGTATGATAAATTTACTGTTGACTTTTATCTTCCAGCATTAGATATTGTGATTGAGGTATTAGGTGATTATTGGCATGGGCATCCTGATAAATTCGGAGAAGGAGAAAATAAAAAACCACTAACCGACAGGCAAAAACATACTAAACAAAATGATGATTCAAGATATAAATATTTAACGAAATGTGGGCATAAAGTATATATGATTTGGGAATGCGACATTTATAAAGACATCGAAAACACGATGTCTTTTTTGTTTATGTAAGTATGGTTATATATTTAAGGCGATTATAAATAATTATCTGTAGAGACTGAGTGGATATATGGTAATATATGTCCCATGCCAACCACCCTTACATCCTCTAGTAAGGGTGAAGATACAGTCCGACCCACACATATAATCTAAAAAAGAAAGTGTGGAGTTAGGTAGAAATTCCTAACCGCTATAGCATTTATGTTGTAGTCAGTAATCAAAAACTAATTTTGATGAAAGTAACAGACTGGCAAATGTGACGGGTTTAAAGACGAATCAAATGGCTGGATATTTAACAGCCACAATGGCCCAATTTAATATAGTGGCAGAGGAATCTGTGTCCATCGTAAATAAAATTAATGAGGTTAACTTATTAGCCTCCTAATATGGTGACATATTAGTAAAATTTCTTAAACTGCTGGAAACTCCTTAGAGCCTTATAAACTACAACGTGATTGGAAACGATGAGCGTGAATGTTTAAAAATTATAAGGATTGGGCAATCAGCATCGAAATTCCGTTCAGGAAGACGTTCAACGACTATAATAGAAGTAGTTTTATTTAAAACTATAAGGGATAGTCTGAACTTTATGGAAATCATAAAGAAGTAGAAAGAAATTTCTATTCGCCACTATATTATAGTGGTCATTACCTTTAAAACTAAAGGGAAAGTAACAGAATGTGATAATAATTTCGCAGTAACCAGTCAGGGACTAGCGCAAAGTTTGGCGAAAGCTGGCGAATCCGCACAGTTATATGGCGCATCACTAGATAATGTCATTGGATATACTACGGCAATCCAAACTGCCACAAAAGAGAGTGGAAATGTTATTGGAAATTCCTTGAAGTCCACGATTTCTAGAACATTTTCCGATGATTCTGAAAAAGCACTTGCAAACGTGGGAATTGCTATAAGAGATATATCAGGGGAAGTAAGAACAGTAGATCAGATATGGTCGGATCTTGCCGTTAAATTTAAAACTTTGTCAAATGAGCAACGTCAACAAATAGGACTTACAATTGGCTCAAGATACCATTTAACACGGTTTTTGGCATTAATGGATAACTGGGATATTTCGACTAGAGCAGTAACAACATCGCAACAAAGTCTCTTCTCTGCCTTAGAGGAGAACAGAAAGCATTTAGCCAGTTTAGAAAGTCAAATTAATAAGGTAAAATCAGCAGGTCAAGAATTGGCATATACAATTGGAGAAAATGGTTTAGGTGCTGTGATGTCTGGTGTTTTAGGTGTAACAACTACCTTTATTAAGGGGTTAAATGAGCTTGCTAGTTTATCTTTATCTACAAAAGTTGCCATAACAGCCTTATCAGCTTCATTAGTCGTTTATGCTATTGGGATTGCGAACATTACTTCTGCAATTGTTAAACTTAGTCTAGCAATGAAAGCAATGGCTATAGCAAACCCTTGGTTAGCTGTAATTGCAGGGTTAGCAGCAGTAACAGTTGGTGTTGCTCAATATTTAGGTAGACAAAAGCAAATTAAAGAAGAACAGGATAAAATTAGTGAGACAGTAGTAAAATCCACTAAAGCTTTTAATGACTTAAATGAATCAATGAATGGAATTGGTAACGCAAGTCTTCAAAATATTAATGATTCGGAAGCCCAAATAAAGAAATATGATGAACTAATTTCTAAAATCGCGGAAGTAGAAGAGTCTCAAAAAGGGAAAGGTCAATATGTTCACGACGATGTAAGAGGTATGGTTAAGTCTGATTTGCCATTTGATCCAAGTAAATTGTCTGATGAAATGAAAGACTTATCTACAAACTTAGGGATTAATATTCTACAAATAAAAACATGGGCAGAATTTATTGCTGTTGTAAAACAAAGGCAAGATGAATTAAGTGGTAGTTTAGAAAAAGGCAAAAAGAATTCTACTGAATATCAAGCTGAGCGCATAAAAGATGCTCAGACACAACTAGACCTTGCTAACAATACAAATGACTTAGTTAAAGAATATAAAGAATTATCTGCAATAACTGAAAAGAATGAACAGCAAACTAAACGCTATTCCGAAGTTAAAAACATGCTTTTGTCTATGTTTCCTACTGAATCTAAAAATGGTCAAATTATTATTGCTCTTTTAGAGGAAGAGTCTAAGAAAAGAGTAGAACTTGCAGAAAAGACAATTGGCCAATCTAGAGCACAATTAGTAGAAAATGCAAAATCAACTCAAATTGCATATGAAACTGCTATTAAAAATATGGCTTTTTATCAAGCAGAAATAGATATGTTGCAAGAACTTTGGTCTGCTAGATCAAATAATAGTGAAAGCACAGGAAATTGGAGATTAGCTGAAGATTTAGGGATGGCACAATCTAATTTTAGTGCGACCAAAAAAGAAGCAAATTCATTGGCAGATGCAATCAGTAAAATGAATGATGTATTGAATTGGAAACCTGCTTCTGTTGCTGGTATTGGGGATGATAAGAAAGATTCTGGTTCTAAAAAAGATAAACCCCAAGATCCATCCTACACAGACCCAATTGATGCTTTAATCAGAGAATCAAATGCTCAAGCAGAATTATCAAAAGCTAAAAGTGAAACTATTACAAAAGAACTTGAGCAAGCAAAAGCATCAAAAGATTATGGGTTAATTTTGGTTAAAAACAATGAACTCATAGGAAATCAAAAGAAAGCTATTTTAGACTTAAATGAAGCTCATAATAAGATTAATGCTTTAAAAGATTCATCGATTTCGTCTTCTAAATTCGGAGATACTTCGCGTTGGTTTGACTCAAATAATGAAGCATCAACTCAATATTACTCAGAACTAAATTCTGCATCTGCTGAAACTCAAAAATTAATGGAAGCAGAATATTCCCACATGGAAAAACTTCGCAAAGCATGGGTAACTAATACAAATGAAATAAAAATCGCTACTGAAGCCCAAAAAGCATTCGCAAAGCAATCTCGCGAAGACCTAATAAAATCCCTAGAAGAACAATCCCAAGCATTATCATCCTCTGAAACATTCAAACTAGAATCCTCTTTCAAAAACCTAAACATAGACCAATGGATAAAAGACAACATCACAGCGACATCAGAATGGTCAGACGTAACAGCCTCCCTCCAAGAAGAAATCTCCAAACTAGGAACTCCAACAACATTAGCTGGACAAATAAAATATAATGAACTTCTAAAAGATTCAGCAAAATTAGCATCTGAAGCATTAAAGGCACAAAAAGATTATCAAAAAGAAGTAGAAAAAGCCAAGCAAAATGCCTTATTTGAATCCACTGATGCAAATCTCCAAGAAATCATGGACAAAATAGATGCTGTAGATCAAGCACAACAATTATCTAAAGGCGGAATATCATCATCAGTTCCTAAAATTGATATGGAAATTGTACCAAGAATAGACTATAAATCAGTTGAAGATGCAATAGCAGAAATCCCAAAACCTAATGTTGATGAGTATGAATTCACTCCACCCACAACATTTGTTACCTTTATCCACGACGAATTCACAAATGCTGTATTAAAAGCTAAAAATGACGTAGCAGATTTAACATTAAAAATCAATTCATTAGGAGAAATAACTCCTGCTAATCAAACTGAAGTCCTTGGTTATTATCAAAAAATTCAAGATGTATTAACTACTCTTTCTAAAACAGCATCAGAAGCAGAAGCAGGACTTAACATCAGTTTAAAGAATGGTGAAATATCTCAAGAAGATTTTGATGAAAGACTAAAAGCAATTCAAGTTGCAGATTTAGAAGTTCTTGCTGTTCCTAAATTTGAAATGACTGCTGATGCACAAGCTGGACTTGATGCAGTAAAAGAAAAAATTGGTTCTATTGCAGTAAATACAGATACAGAAGAAGCAAATAAAAAGATTCAAGACTTAATAAAAGACAATGAAGTAAAAATTACAGCTATTTTTGAAGATACTGCTGCCTTACAAGCTAAGGCTGAATTGCAAATAAATACTTCTTCAATTCATACAATTTATGTTCAAACTGTAGAAGGAGAAAAACCAGAAGGTTTTGCAAAAGGAACAAATTCCTCACCCTCTGGATTAGTTATAGTCTCAGAAAAAGGCAGAGAATTAATAAAACTTCCAAATGGATCAATATATCTATCTGGAAATGATGGTGCTGAATTAGTAAATCTTCCAGAAGGAACCCAAGTAACTCCTAATGATGAAACTGAAAAAATACTCAAATTAAACAATGGTAAAATACCTGCATATGCTGAAGGCACTGGTTCCCATATCACTGATATTGATTTTCTCAATGATAGTTTAGATGAATTCTCCCAATCAATATCTGATATTTCTAAAGAAATAGCTAAAACAACAAAAATTGTTGCAAAAGACAATACTGCTGTAGAAAAATCAGACAAGAAAATTGCAGGATATGAAAAAACTCTATCAAAATATTTAAATGAAGATGGCACATATAAGGATAAATATGTTGGTTCAAGAAATGCTGAAAGAACAGTTGCTAGAACACAAAAAAATATTGAGAAAGAAACAGCAAATAATGAAAAATTAGTAACAAAAGCTGAATCAGATCAAGCTATTCTTGATGCTCAAAAAGCTTCAAAAACTGATTATATTCAGAAACTCATTGCAACACAAAAAGCATTAGCCAATCTAAATCAAGCACAATATATTGATGAGAAAATTTCACTCTATCAAGAAGCTATAACTGTTGCATCTGAAAACATTGATGAATTATATGACTCTATTGCTAAATATAAAAATGATGATGGAACATATGATGACAATGAACAAACAAGAGCAGTCCTAGCACAAATCAAATCTAATTTTGAAACTCAGAAATCTGCTCAATTATCAATCAAACAATTAGTTAAAGAGAGATTTGAAGCTGAATATGAAGGTTTTGATAAAGCTCAGGCTAAAGCAGAAGCTCAAGTTTCATATTTGCAAAAAACATTAGAATATCAAAAACTAATTGGAGCAAGTATTGAAGATCAATTAGCAACTGAGCAAGCAATTCAAGAAGAAAATCAAACTAAAGTTGATTCTCTTCAAGCTGAAAAAACTCAATTAGAAACATCTAAAGCAGAGGCAGAAGCACAAGTAAAAGCAGATTTGGCAAAAGTTGATCCTAATTATACCGATGCTGACTTAGCAAATGCATTAGCAAATTCCCAAGAATTTCAACAAGCATCTGATAAATTAGGCGAAGTTAATTCAGACCTTATCGATGCAAATATTGCAGTTAAACAAACTGCTCAAGAAATTGCTAGAATTAAGTTTGATAATCTAGTAGAACCATTCAAAGATGCAATAGCTGATTTGCAAGTTTTGTTACAATTATTGGATGACACTGATTTTGCTGGAAGTATTGCAAATATTGAAGCACAAATGGCACAAGAAGCATCAATAATTGCATCTATTAAACAACAAATTGCTGAAACTCTTGCAGACACAAATTTAACAGCAGGTGAAAAAGCGACAAAAGTTTCTGATTTAACAACTCAGCTCAATGAAGCAGAACTTGCAATGAAAGGTTTAATAGATACTGAGAAGGATTTCCAGAACAAACAACTTGCTAAAACGTTTGAAGATCAATATGAAGCGATTGAGAAAACTCTTTTCAATGGCTCAACTGAGCAAGAGGCACAAGACGCTTTAAATCAGAGAATTGCATTGCAGGAAAAGTATCTTTCAGGTGCAGAAAAAGATTTAGAAGTAAGTAAAATTAGAGCACAAATTCAATCTGAAGGATTGACTTTAACTGCTGAACAAACTGCTTTATTAAATTCTCAAGGAGACATTGAAAAATCTTCTTTAGAGAGATTGCAAAAACAACTTGATATTCAGCAATTGCAATTAAAAGTAAAAAATCTCATGGATCAAAAAACAATTCAGCAAATGACAAAGAATGCAGATGGCACATGGGATTTTACTTATGTTGCAGATCAAGAAGCGATTGAATCAGCACAAGAAGAATTAGCAAATAGTCAAGTTGATTTGATTAATTGGGAACAAAATGAAATCAATGAAGCTGACCAAGAAAAACTTGATGAAAAGTCTAAGTATTTAGCAAGAGTTAAAACCATAATGGATAATGCTCTAAATGGTGAGTATGAGAGTATGGAAGAATTTAATAGAGCCATGACTAACCTAAATCAAGAATATATGGGTAACATGGATTTAATAAATTCTACTGAATGGAATGATATTTTTACTTCCACTCAGACTAATTTAGATAATATTGAATCTGCTTATTCTACTTATGTAACTAATATGGAAGAGTTAGCGGTTAGAGCAAAACAAGCATTACAAGACATTATTGATGCTCAAGCTGCCGAAGCAAAAGCAAAAACAGATGCAGCAGCCAGTCAACAATCAGCTCAATCAGCTCAATCAGCACAAGAAAACAGAGCTAACACATCTTATGAGTCACAAACAGCAGAAATGAATGCTAATAATGCTAATGGTAATGTTCCTACAGTAAATGTAAATAAGGTTTGGAATGTAGGTTATTCTAGTGCTCAAAGTGGTACTCCCGATGTTACAGTTACAGATAGTCAAGGTAATGTTGTTCCTGTAACAGTGACAAGGACAAATGATTCGAATTTTGCTGTGACACCAAATCAATCATATGTTGAAGGGCAAACTTATACTATTGTAGCTGGAGGCACTGTACAAGAGTTTAAGACTAGTAAAACTGGAAGTTATGCTGAAGGGGGAGAAACTCAGAGAACAGGTTGGCATTTTCTTGACGGAAAAACTGGAGCACCTGAGAGGGTTCTTACATCAGAACAAACAGCTTCATTTAATAAATTAGTTGATATGTTACCCAGTCTTGATATTACTAAAATAATGAATGATTCTGTATTAAAAGTTAGGAATATGGCAGATATTTTTAAACCTGTCGATATTATCGGAAGTATTAGTGGAATATTGAAGCAGACTGCTCAAACAACACAGCAAATCTTTAATATTGATAGGTTAGAATTTCCTGGAATTAAAGATGGTAGTGGGGTGGAAAGTCTAATTCAGGGTCTTAACAGTTATGCAATTCAGTATTCAAAGAAATAAAAGTACAATTCTAATGGTTTGTGTTTTAAAGAGTTAGAGGATTAATTTTTTCTAACTCTTGTTTATTAATTAAAGATATTAGACTTGAAAGAAGGTGATTATTTTAAATTTAGTAACATGTAAGTGATAAATAATAATTTAAGGAGGGTTAAAATGGGACGAATATCTCAAAATGAGTTAAATGATGCTGTCAATGCACAGCTTAATAAAACTTCTGATATCGGAGATAAAACACAATTACAAACTACGAATAAGACAGATTTAGTTAGTGCGACAAATGAAGTCGTAGCAACGCTTACGGGACATCAGGCGGAT
>Ga0209728_1001461_pt1 | contig 14400 bp, 15 predicted proteins | sample RifGroD1_FD_183997 | JGI IMG/M metagenome (GOLD analysis project Ga0209728, IMG submission 183997) | Groundwater microbial communities from Rifle, Colorado, USA - Groundwater D1 (SPAdes) (version 2) | ecosystem: Environmental > Aquatic > Deep subsurface > Groundwater | place: Rifle, Colorado... | reverse complement strand
GATGATGAATTAGAAAATCCGTCTATTATTACAAAAGATAATTATATAGTTTGGAAAAAATCAAAAAAGGAAATTAAATTTTATGATTTACCCGTTTCCGAAATTTATCCTGAAGGTGGATATGAATTTGAAATAACATTAAAAGAAAAACCTATAAAGAATACAGTAGAATTTACATTACAAACTAAAGAAATTGAAGTCTTTTATCAACCTCCTTTAAATGAAGAAATATTAGAAGAAGGACAATATGCAACAGAAACAGATATATATGATAACAATGGAAACATTATAACACATAGAGATGAGAATGTTGTAGGTTCTTATGCTGTATATTATAAGAATTGTCCTATGAATATTGTGAGTGGAAAAGAGTATAGGATAGGTAAGGCTTTTCATATTTATAGACCACGAATTGAAGATGCTATTGGTAATTGGGTATGGGGAAATTTAAGTGTGGATATTAGTAACAGTAAATTAATTGTTACTATTCCACAAGAATTCTTAGATAATGCTATATATCCTGTAACACATGCGGCGGGTTTAACTTTTGGATATACAACTAAAGGGGCATCTTATGAAGAAATTAATGCAGGTTATATTAGGGGTTGTAAATTTTCTATACCTGAATCTGGAGATATGTCTTTTATTACTTGGTATATAAGAGGTATAAATACTGGTGGTACGCCTGAAATTAAATATGCATTATATTCAGATGATTTAGGTGTACCAAATTTATTACTTTCAACATCAGTTTCATCTAGTCCATATGTTGACCAATGGTTAGAACTATCAGCATTTGCAACATTAACTGCAACTAATTATTGGATAATTAATAATACATTACAAGCTAAAAGAGCTATGTACTATGATACTGGTTCTACTAATCAAGGCTTATGGAAATCTCTTGCATTTACTTCTTATCCTGCTAATCCATTCGGTACAGTGGGAGGATATTATAATAGAAAATATTCCGCATATGCTACATACACAGCTAATAGTAGTACCTCTCCAATAATAACAATCCAATCCTTTGACAAACCCAAAATCTCAGCAATTACAAATCAAGACATCTGCACAGTAACTTTTCAATCAGACCAAAATTTAACTGAATGGGAAGCAAGAGCAGATAGCACAGGTCAAGGTAGTGGTTACTTGGTAGGCAGTGGAACTACAGTGACAGCAAACACAGATGTTGTTTTTACAGTAGAAAATGAAGAATTAACTTTAGGTGACAAGATATACAAAATAAATATATACGGTAAAAATGAAAGTGGGGTATGGAGTACTTATGAGTAGTTATTTTACTTTAGAATTTGATTCCACCTCACCCCAACTTACAATAACAATGCCTATAAGAACAATACCTCAGAATGTGGTTGAAATAGAAATTAAATCAAATGAGGTTTTAGCAACTTATCAAGATATATATATTATTGATGCTGTCGGAACAAGGCATGATTATATATTTAATAAACTTGATGATTATACTTATTATGGTTTGGTAGATTTTCAGACATATCCTTTGGGTATTGCGACTTTATATGTGCGGTTGAAAGATGAAGTTTTTAATGAGAGTGAATTGTATAGTAAGAATATTAATGTTGGGTTTATTGTTGAGCAAATAGAATGTTTCATAAGTACAATAGAAAGAAACTCAAATGTTAGTATGATTGAAAGAGAAAGTAATATTAATATTTTTGAAAGAAATAAATCTATTCAAATTGTTGAAAGAAATAAAAATATAAAAGTAATCGAAAGAAATAAACTGATAAAGGTGGTGGGGTAAATGCCAATTATGGATGATTCCATAATTTTAAGAGTAGAATTTAGAAATTTTGCGAACGAATATGATGACCCTAGCACAATAACACTTAAAATATATGATAGCTATAAAAAACAAATCGGTAGTACTATAGATGTTGGTATTTTAAATAAAAAAAGCAAAGGCATTTATGAAGTGGTATATACCTTGCCATCAATTGACAGTACTACTTTACCAAAACAAGATGGAAAATTATATGCTGAGTTTAAAGGTGTTTTAGAAGGTAGTAATATAGTTTCAAGAATTGAATTTAATAGAAAATGGATTTAGATAAAATAGATAAGAAATAGATAGATAAAGATAAATGAAGTTCAGAGTGATATGTTATATGCCTTGGGTTAGGTATAACAAACTCTGAACTCCTATATTAAAATGTTGGGTTTAGTATTTCCTGAGAAATAGAAAATATACAAATAAATATAAAGTTCATATTGAACTATTATATAAACCAAAAATAAAGGAGGATTTATTAATGGAACTAATAAAGAAGGATTATTTTGATGATGGGGATATGGGGTATATAGGTACTAGGTATTTTGACGGTGATGAAGAGATAGATGAAGATACTTATTATGATTTACTTGATGATGAAGAGGATTGTGTTGATGAATTGGTTCAGGATACTATAGATACTATATATGAAACAGATATGTGTCCAGAATGTTTGGAGAGTATTTTGTACGAGTTCATTGATAATATCCTTGAAATGTTTGGATATGAAGATGATGAAGAATATTACGAAAAATAAATAGACGAAATGTTTGTTTGGTGCAAAGTTTAATAAAAGGAGAAATAAATGTTTAATATTAGGTTTGGTATAAATTTTGAGTCATGGGAACATGGGGGAGTGTTCGGTAGTCCAAATACTTTTAATACAGTAGACGAAGCAAGTAGAGAAGTTTATAAGATATTAGAGACAAGTATTTTAAGTATGTTTCATAGTGCTATATATGATGAGTTAATTATGGTTTGTGAAAATTGTGTGGCTACTTATGAAGATGGAACACAATTGATTGGCAGGATAGATGGAACAATTGATGATGATGGTGAATTTTATATTGAGATAGTTAAGGATAAGGATAAAGAGAAGAAAAATTGATTAATTGATGTGTATTGACACTACGCTGAATTAAGTTTCAGCGTGGAAATGAATACACAGAGATTGTGTGTTTAAATATTATATAAATTAATAAAGTTTAGTTTTGAAGAAGATAGGAATTTTGAGTTAGCTACTCAATCTCTACGTGCCTATCTTCTTTTCTATTTTTATTCACGTAGAGAGAAATAAAACGTAGAAAGAGAGTGGTTTTAATGTGTGAAGAAATTAAGATGAAAAAGTGTAAGAGGTGTGAAAGAGAATTACCAGCAAACAATGTTTACTTTTTTACTAATAATAATTTAAAAGATGGTTTAGAAAGTAAATGTAAAGAATGCGAAGGGTATAAATTTCAAGATTATAAAAATAAGAATGTATCAAATATTGAAGGATATAAAAAATGTACAAAGTGCAAGAGAGATTTACCATTAAATAGTGACTATTTTAATAAAGATAAGAATTTAAAAGGTGGCTTTGTAAATATTTGTAAAGAATGTAAGGGAGACAAATTTACATATAAAAATTGTAAAGAAGGATATCAAGTTTGCATTAAATGCTTACAAGAATTACCGTTAACAAATGAATATTATTATACGGATAATGCAAATAAAACAGGATATTTTACTATTTGTAAAGATTGTATTACTGGTAAAAATTTAGATAGTTTTAACATTGAGGATTGGTATAATAATAAAGGAGAAGTCTTTAAGAGTAATTGGTCTCTAGAAGATATTAATTGGTTGTATAATAATTATACAAATGTTTCTAAGCAAGATTTATTAAATAGATTTTATAATAAAAAATATAAAACTATAACAAATGTTGTTTATCAATGGAATATAAAAAAGTTTGAGAAAATGGATATTTGGTCTGATGAAGATATGGAATTTCTAATTCAAAATTATCCAAATATGCCACAAGAGGATTTGGAAAAAAGATTTACAAATAGAACTTGGATTTCTATTAAAGGAAAAGCAAGTAAGTTAGGGATAGGTAGAGATGACGAAACTCTTATAAAAATTAATAGTAAATCTCATATAGGATATGTATTCCCTGAAGAAAGAAAGAGAGAAATAAGTAGAAATAGAAGAAGAGAAAAATCTGGTGGATGGAAGGGTGGGTTAACTCCTTTAATTACATATTTTAGAGCTATTTTATATGAATGGAAACTGGATAGTTTGAAGAAATATAATTATAAATGTGCTTTAACAAACACCAATGATAAAGATTTAGAAATACATCATGCAAAAGAAAATTTTAGTGATATAGTATATGAAACATTAAATAAATTAAATTTGCCAATATATGAAAATATGATGCAATATAGTGATGACGAATTAAAAAATATTAATAAACTATTTATAGAGTTACATAATCAATACGGATTAGGCATCCCTTTAAAAAAGAACATACATAAATTATTTCATACAATTTATGGTTTAACAAATAATACAGAAGAACAATTTGTTGAATTTAAAAATAAATTTTTCAATGGAGATTTTGAGGAAGCATTAAAAATTACAGATGAAGATATACGGTTAAAAAAAAGAAAAAGGAAATCATTTCGTAGACTAAAAGCAGAAGAAGTTAGAGAAATTAGAAAATTAATAAATAAAGGATTTCCAACAGAATATATAGCTAAACAATTTGGTGTAAGAAATTGTGCAATTTATAATATTAAAGTTAATAAAAGTTGGAAGAATGTTAGTTGAGTCAGTTGAAATATACTGACTTCTTTATTTTGATTAAAGGAGAGTGAATTTGTGGCTAAAACAGAGAAAACAAATAGTGGCAGCAAGCCACAAGTTGAAGTTAAAAAGTATAAATGTTCTTGTTGTCCAGAAGAATACAAAGACCAAGAAAAAAATTTTTACAAATCTTCATCATTAACAATGAGGGGTAATAATGGGCGTATGGTCGTATGTAAAAAATGTGTCTTAGAATTATTTGCTTTATTGTTAAATAAATATGAAGATTGTAAAACAGCATTATATTATTTATGTCAATTATTAGATGTTTATTTTGATGCAAATTTATATCCTAGTGTAGAAGTTCAAGCAACTAATAGCAATAGTAATATTGCCGCAATATATTTTCAAAAAATTAATTCTCTAAATCAATATTCTTCTAAAACATTTGTGGATTCAACTTTGATAACTCAAGGCGGAGAAAATAGTCTTATAAATAAAACTAATCAAAATTTAGAATTTAATGAAGAGGATTTAAGGAATAAAGAAGATGTAATAAGAATGGTTGGATATGACCCTTTTGAAAATGAAAATCCATTAGATAGTAATTTAAAACTATCTTCTATTGTAGATATGCTTGATGAAAGTACATTAGAAGATAGTTTTAAATTACCAATAGTGATTGAAATAGCTAAAAGTTTTAATCAGATAGATAAGATAAATCAAGCATTAGCAATAATGACAAGTGATGTAACCAATGTTGCTAATCAAGTAGGTGGAGTTAAGTCTTTATTTGAAGCTAAAGATAAAATGTATAGAGCAATTTTAGCTATGGCTAAAGATAATGGTATTTCAGTTAATCATGCAACTAATAAATCTAAAGGTGCAGGAACTTTATCTGGAATAATGAAGCAACTTCAAGAAAAGGGTTTTATGGAAGCAGAAGTTAATTTATTTGATATTGAAACATGTGAGGGAATGAGTCAAGTAGCAGATATTAGTAATAAAAGTATATTAAAGCAATTACAATTTGATGAAAATGATTATGTTGCAATGATAACAGACCAAAGAAATATGATACAAGAATTAAATACAAAAACTATAAAACTTGAAGAAGAAAATAGATTATTAAAAATAAATATAAAAAAGGAGATGTAGCATATGGATAAAAAAGCTATGTCTCAAAGAAAAATTGATGGGTATTTAAAACTTGCTGAGATAATAAATTGGGGAAGAATGTACCCTGTACGTTTCGTTGAAAGGTTTTTGGGTTTAGATTTATTAGATTATCAAAAATATGTTCTTTTAAAAAGTTGGTATACTCCTTATTGTGTTTGGTGTATGGGTAGGTCTTCTGGGAAGACTACCCTTGGTTCTCCTTTTTTAATGACTAAAAGCTTATTAATACCAAATTTTCAAGCATATATATTAGCTGGTTCTGGTAGTCAGAGTCAAGAAATGTTTATGAAAATTGAAAAAATAGCTAAAAGAGAAATTGCATCTTTTACTGGATTAACTGATGTATTTATGAATGAAACAGTGAAGAGTACCGCAAACACAGATGGATTTACCCACAATCCTAGCTCATTTGAATATAATCTATATAATGGTAGTGCAGTTAACTCCTTAAACGGAGCAATTAACAACATTCGTTCTAAGAGAAGCAATTGTAATTTTTATGATGAATCGGGATTTGCTCCAGATGAATTATTTACAGCTTCAGAACCTTTTTGTACTCAAAACAGTGACTTTAGATTGGGTGGAGATATTGATGTAACATTATTTCCAAAACAATTTCCAAATCAATTAATATATGCTTCTTCCGCATCTTCAATTGATACTTACTTTTTTAAAAAATATAGTGAGTTTAGTAAAAAGATGTTTTTAGGAGATAATAGATATTTTGTAGCAGATATAAATTCAGATGTGGTAATTAATGCAACATATAATGGAAAATTATATCCTGTTCCATTGCTTACACAAGAAGTTATTGATACAAAAATGCGTGAAAATAAAGAAAAAGCCATGAGAGAATACAAGAATATCTTTACCACAGAAGGTGGAAATGACCAGATAATAAAACGAGCCAATATAATTAGAAATTCTGAATTAAGAGTTCCTATATTATATAATGATGGAAATAAAAAATACGGTATAGGATTTGACCCTGCCCGTAGTTATGACCAGTCTGTGTGTGTTATAGGAGAGTTTTATTGGGATGATATAGTTGGTTATAAAATGAAACTTGTTAATGCTGTAAGTTTTGTGGATATAGCTAAAAAGAAAAAAACTCCAATGAGAACACCTGAACAAATTGAACTTGTAAAACAAATGATATTGGATTATAACGGTAAAACTGCGGCGGATTATGAAAATATTGAAGCTCTAGAAATTGATGCTGGTGCAGGTGGAGGTGGTGTAAATATTGCAGATTACTTTATGGAGGATTGGGTTGATAAAAAAGGAAATAAACATAAGGGAATGATTGATAAAGTAGAATCTGTAGACTATATTTCTAAATTTCCAAATGCAGTTGATAAAATCAAATTACTTTCCCCTCAAAAATATAAAAAAATGCTATTTGAAGCTTTAATTGAAATGATGAATTTGGATTTAATATCTTTTCCTGAAACATATGATGGAAAGGGTTATTTAACTATGGATGATACAGATGGAGATGAAATTAAATCAAAAGTATATAAATTATCTTTTGAAGAAGAAATGGCATTAATTCAATTAGATTTAGCTAAAGAAGAACTTGTTAATATTTATCGTTTTGAAAGTTCAAATGGTAATTGTAGATATGATTTACCACCAGATAAACAAAATAAAATGAATGATGATAGAGCTTATGCAATTGCTATGCTTGCTTGGTATTTACAGCAATTAAGAAGAAAACATATAACAGGTAAATCTAATAAAGATATCAACTGGCTCGATTATTGTCTCTACTAATTATAAATATAATAAATAAATTTATATAACATAATCAGTATTACAATTCCCAAATTTTAAACCCAAACTCTCCAACGAAAGGAGGCTAACGCATGGCACGACCGAAAGGTAGTACAAATAAAAACACAAATAAACCCAAGTTAGAAAATAAAGTTGAAAATGCAATACAAAACATACAATCCAATACATCAATACAACAAAACCAAACATCAGACCAATCACAAACCTCAGATATTTACAATAAACATTATTTTGCAACATCACAAATTTACGCTGAGAGTGTGAATTATAAACCAATTTCCAGACCTTATACAAAAGAGGAAATTGAAAAAGCATTACGTAATCCATTAATTAGTTATCAAACATTACAAAATATGTCTAATTATTTATATTCTACAAGTTCGGCATATCAAAATACTATAGATTATTTTGCAAATATAATGACTTTTGATTATGTTTTATCGCCAACTGATTTTACTGATAATAAAAAAACAATGATAAATAGATTATTAGGTGCGGCTAAAAAAGCAAAACAAAGTCAGGTAAAAACAGTTTATCCTAAAATGATAGAACGTACATTAATACAAGGAGAATCTTATTGGTATACGCTTACAGACAATGATAATACCATATATGTTGAAATTCCAGCCAAATTTTGTGAAGTTTATGAAATAGATTCTAATAATCTTTTTAGATATAAAATTAGATTAGATTTGCTTAATAATGATATTGTAAAAAGTTTACCTGAAGAAATTAAAATAGCATATAAAGATTATCATGATAGTAAAAACAGTAAAAATAAAAAGTTAGATAAAAATGATGCTTTAGATGCTTTAAAGTATAAGGTTTCTGAAAAGGGTTTTGCTATATTATCACATGGAATGTTATCAGTTCATGATTATCCTTATTTTGCAAATATGTTTATAGATTTATTAATTCTTGAACAAAACAAAGAGTACATGGATGAATATATAAAAAATGATAATGTGAAAATGGTGCATCAAAAGATAGGTACAAACGAGGAAGGACAGCCATTATTACCAAAAGAAGTTATTCAAGCTTATCATGATAGCACGAAGAAACATGTACCTTCAAATGTTAGCGTTTCAACATCACCTTTTGAAGTTGAAGCAATATCTTTTGATAGTTCAAGTAGAACACAAATAAATCTTGTTGAACAATCTAAAGAGAATGTGCAAGATGATTCTGGTGTTTCTAGTTTGGTTTTTAATAATGAAAAATCTTCAAGTAATGCTTTAAAAGATTCTATTCAAGCAGATGCAAATAGAGTCTTTCCTTTGTTAAAATTCTTCAATGCAATATTATCATATCAATTAAAATCATTTAAATTTAGTACAGTCTTTTTAGAAACACATAAATTTAATAAAAAAGAAGTTGAGGAGCAATGTAGAACTAATTTGCAATTTGGTGGTAATAGATTTGATTTTATTGTTTCTACGGGCAAAGAAATATATGATTTTTTGCAGGTTGCACAACTTGAAAAATTAATTGATATTGATGAGTATATGCCAATTATGATATCTGGTAGTCAACAAAGTGGTGTAGATGATAAGAAAAATGGTAGGCCAGAAGGAGAAAAAGGTAATATAACTGATAATGGGGAAGCTTCGCAAGAATATAGGTAGAAAAATATAGGTAGGTGAATTTTAATGTTTTTATATTGTTTTGATAAACAAGAAAAAACAAAACTTCAAAATTCATTAAAATTATTTCAAGAAACCCACATTGATAATAAACAGTGTTGGGTTTTTATTATTGATAATGGTAGTAAATTTAATTTTAATGAAATTGATAAAAGTAAGTGTGTAATAAGTAATAGGTTGAATTTCTAGTAAAGGTGGTGAGAGAATTGAATGTGCATCCTAGTTTGAAAGTTAAATTTAATAAAGATTTTAAAAAGGTAAATAATTCTGAATTTGTAGAAGGAACTGCTTTAATTGCTTACAGTGGAGATAACAGAAATGGTTCTGATATAACAGATAATGCATTTAACGATGCTATGCCATCTTTAGGATTAATACCTTTGGTTGGACATTGGTTGCCTGATAAGCAAAATTTTGGTGGACATGATATAACAATAGAGTGGAGTGGTAATGTATTAGTATTAAAAGATAATACTGTTCCATATGGTGTTGTTAAGGAAAATCATAATGCTGAACGAATTGAGATTGAGGAAAATGGGCAAAAACATCAATATATAAAAGCTGATGTTGTGCTTTGGTATGGTAGATATCCAGAACCAGTTCAAAAAGTAATTGATACAGGTGTTAATCAATCAATGGAAATCAACGTAAAATCATATTCTGAAAAGGATACTGGTAATGTACAGATAGATTCGTTCGAGTATTCCGCACTTTGTTTACTTGGACTAGATGTTGATGAAAATGGTAATACAGGTTCTAATAATGTCGAACCTTGTTTTGAGAGTGCATCTATAATTGTTGATAAATTTACCGCAAACAACAAATTTAAAGAACAATTAAGCCAGTTAGTTTTTGCTTTAAAAGATGATGTTAAAACAGATAAAAACTTTTCAATTCAAAATCAATCCTCTAACGAGGTTGATATAAAAAATAACGTTGAACAGTTAGGAGGTAATAAGGTGGATGAGAAAGATAAATTACTAGAAAAATATAATCTTACTTCTGAATCTTTAAAATTTAGTATAGATGATTTGTCGGTTGAAGAATTAGAAAATAAGATTAAAGAACATTTTGCTCTTTTAGCATCACAAAAACAAGAAGAACTAGCAAATGCTTTAAGGGTAGAAAAATACAGAGATAGATGGGGTGATGAATGTTCAAAATATTCATATGTAGAGCATAGTGATACAGAGGTTTTTGCATATGACAGACAAGATAATTGGAATCTTTATGGTTTTACATATTCTATGAGTGGAGATAAAGTTATAATTGATTTTGCTACAAAGAAAAGAAAGAAATTTGAGATAGTTGACTTCGTTGAGGGTGAAATAGTATTTAGTTTATTTCCACAGGAGGCTATTGAATATGTTGTAGCTGATAAAGTTAAAGAGAATGAAACAAAAGTTTCAGAAGAATTTGAAGCACTTAAAACAAAATCAGTAGAATTTGAAGCAACAATAACTAATCTTAATACTGAAATTGCAACTCTTAAAACTACAAATGAAGATTTATTAATTTATAAAAATAAAAATGAAAAAGAATTACATGAAACTGCTATAGGTGAGGTATTTACTGAATTTGATGAATCTTTGAAAGAAAATCAGGAATATATAGAACTTAAAGAAAAGGTTAATGCAGATGTAATGAATTATAATGTTGAAAATCTCGAAAAAGAATTATTTGTTATGATTGGTAAAGTTAATTTTAGTAAAACTAATAAAAAGACTAAAGTAGAAAAGGTTTCTGCTAGTGTAATAGAAGGAACTGGAACTGAAGTTGTTGGTTCGAGATATGGAAAATACGAAAAGTTCATTGAGAAAAAAGATTAAATTTAATATCAACAATTAACAACAATATAAATAAATTTATTGTTGTTTTTTAATAACTAAAAACAAATTAAATAAATAATTAGGAGGAATTTTAAATGGCTAATATAGTTTTAAACAAAGTATCTTCAACAGCTCACATCTATGATGTAACATGTGCTTCTATTCTTCATCAGGGTAATTTGGTTGTTTTAGGAACTCAGGATAATACAACTAATATAGGTACATATACAGTAGCCGCTTGTGGTGCAATAACTGACGCAGGTATGGTATTGTTTGCTTCTGTACCTTTAAATTATGAAGCAGAAAAGGTTGAGGGAGATTTTTCTCTTGCAGTAGGTCAGGTTGGTAGAGCTTATGAAATTTCAGAAGGATTAGTTGTTACTGTAGAAAATGCACAATTAACTGCAACAGTCGCCGCCGCTGTAGGTAAATTTGTAATTCCTGATGCTGGTGCATTAAAAATGGAAATAGTAGATGCTTTAGGTGGAACTGAAGCAAAGGCATTTATTATCAATGAAGTAACTACTCTTAATGGTGTTGCGGCTTCAAAGATTCGTTGCATTAAAGCATAATAATTAAACAACTATTTAACAACAGTAAATATAAATTTATTAATAATTTAGGAGGTAGTGTATAAATGAATACAATAGTTTTAAACGATATACAGAAATTAAGTCTTGATGCCTATAATGGTAAGGCTGTAGATAAGTATAATGTTAACGAAATGAATACAATGCTTCGTGCCGCTATTACAGAGGCATGTGGTGGGGAATGGAATTTCTATAAATTTCAGAAGAATAAATGGGATGTGTATGCAATAATTGCTCAAACCATGCCTGTTTCTCTTAAAACAAGTCTTGATGGTGCTTTTGGTGATATGGCAGAGATAAAGGATACTCAATTGGGAGACAAAAATTACTTCACAGTGCCAAATAATGATTTGTTTAAGGTTTATACCGTAGCAAGAGGTAATTATGACGTAGAAAGACAGACAATCGTTAGTAATGCTTTCACAGTTGCTACACAGAAAAAGTTGATAAAAATATTCACAGAAATCGACTTGTTTCTTGCAGGAAAAATAGATTGGGTGGAGGTTATTACAAGAGTAACTAAGTCTTTTGGTGCTTATGTTGGAGAATTAATATACAATACAATGTATAACTCATATTCTGCAATAGGTACTGCCTATAAGCATACAGGTGCTTTTGATGCTGGTACAATGTTAGAATTAATTTCTCAAGTACAGTCTGCTTCTGGTGCTTCAAAAGTTCAGATATTTGGCACTCAGATTGCATTGGCTAACATTGCTGATGGTGCTGGTTATTCTGATGGTGAAAAGAGAAGATTTAATGAATTTGGATTCTATGATATGTTCAGAGGTAACTCTATGTTTATGTTCCCACAGGCTTATAAAGCTGGTACATCTACAAAGGCAGTAAATGATGCTTCTGTGTTTATATTACCTGACGTTGGTGAAAGAATAGTTAAAGTTGTCCTTGAAGGTGAACCTGAAGTTAGAGATACTGATGGAACAGCAAGAAATGATGGTCAGCCTGAATTCTTATTTGGTAGAATGATAGGTGCGGCTTCTCTTACAGTTGAAGAAGGCTTATACGGAATGTATAAATTCGCTTAATAAATAAAGCTATATAATTAAAAATAATGGAGTGAGGGGATTACGCCCCCTCCTCCCTATTTTAACAAACGTTAAGATAATAATAAAGTTAAGATAAATTTAGGGAGGATTAATTAGTAATGGCAATTAAAGGTAGAAAAAAAGTACCTAGTGACTTAATTATAGAACTAACTTCTAATTTGAATGGTGGCATGAGTTTTACTGATAAACATACTAAAACAAATGCTTATATATCTTTTAGAGGAATAGATGATACAGATAGTTGTTCTTATTTAGAACTTAAAACAATGTTAAAACAGAGTCCGAAATTACTTGAAAAAGCTTATATAGTTATAACTGATGTTAGTTCATTTGAAGATACAACATTTAAAGTTGAAGATTTGATTTATAATCTAAATCTTGAAGTTTTATATAATGGTTCTGTAAATCCTAGAGAAATCGGTAAATTTCTTGTTGAAACCAAATACAATACTTTTATTGATAGAATTAGTAGATGTAATAGTGAATTAATAGAAGTAATTATTGAACGTGCAGTTTATATGTATAAGCAAGGTCAGTTTAATGATGCTACTAAGATGAATTATTTACAGACACTTTCTCCGAATATAAAAATGTTTAAGTAAGGTGGGGTGATATAGATGCCCACATTATATTCTAGTATTTTTAAAAAAGTAAATATTCTTTTTCAAGATGCAGGTTTATTAGAGAAGTTAACTGATAATGAATATACAGAATTGCTTGAAATATTTTTAAGTAAATCGAAAAGTATTTATTTTAAAGGATGTAAAAAAGATTTAACTGATGTTGATGATACATTAAAACAGTTTAATGAAACGCTTTCTGAAGAAGAAGAATGGGTGCTTAGTGAGGGAATAAAATTTGTTTGGTTGGAAAATCAAATATTTAGAGAAGAAAAACTAAGAAATAGAATGACAAATCGTGATTATGATGAATCAAGTCCTGCAAATCTATTGGATAAATTAACCAAATTAAGAGATAGTGCAGAAAAAAATTTGCAAAAAATGACTGTGGGATACAGTTTTAATGGGTTCACAGGATTCAATTAATATAAAAAGTAAAAAGGAGGTAATAAGATGTCTAAATATACATTTTTTGAAAAAAAATGGTTTGCGGATACAAATCCACTTGCTGGAGTTAAGGCTTCAATAAATATAGGTGCAGGTGAAAACGGAATCATCACGATTCATTCAGATTTAGTTGGAACAGAAGGTAATGATTTTACTATTACCGTATCAGATGCAGGAGCAAACGATTGTGATATGTCGGCTACAATTTCAGGAACAGATATTACAGTTGTTTTAGGAAAAACTGTTGCAGCTTTAGAACCCACCAAAAATACTTGTGTACTTATAGCAGCTGCTCTTAATGCTTTAGCAGGAGTTAATGCAGTTCATAGTGGTACAGGTGCAGATTCTATAATTGCGGCAGTTGCAAAATCCAACTTTACGGGAGGTCAGTATGCAACTCCTGTTGCTACCCCTGCAATAATGATAATAAGTGGAGTTGTTTATGTTGCAGATACACCAGTAATGAAAAATACTTTAGGTGGATGGAAAAAGGGAACATTGTCTTAAAATTATGTATAATAAAATAATTTATAAATCTAATATTAATAAGAAAGGAGAATTACTAAAATGGGTACATACGACCTTTTTCGTACAATAGCACAATCAAACTTAACCACAAAAG
>Ga0209728_1001455_pt1 | contig 14483 bp, 25 predicted proteins | sample RifGroD1_FD_183997 | JGI IMG/M metagenome (GOLD analysis project Ga0209728, IMG submission 183997) | Groundwater microbial communities from Rifle, Colorado, USA - Groundwater D1 (SPAdes) (version 2) | ecosystem: Environmental > Aquatic > Deep subsurface > Groundwater | place: Rifle, Colorado... | reverse complement strand
AATTGGGAAACTTTGTAGCAAACCCCATCATTTCTCTTGTTTTAATATCATTAATGCTTACTATCGCTCCATCAATTTCATAATCCAAATTTGGTCTAAGTTCTTCAATTAAAGCAATTTTCTCTTTAACTTCTTCAATTGTATTACATAGATAATATTCTTTATCTACTGGTAATCCCATTTCTTCAATAAACTTCATCATTTCCATGTAAGTATTAAATTTTAATCCTTCGCTATATCCGATATCATAAAAGAAAGCATCTAAATTCTTATTGGCAGTTTCTTTTGCATTTAAGTTTTTAATTGCTCCTGATGCTCCATTTCTTACATTTTTCAAAGGAGTTTCAGCAGTTTCGTTATATTTATTGAAAACACTTTTTCTCATATATGCTTCACCGTGAACTTCTAATAAAGTGTCATTTGAAATTCTTAATGGAATTGATTTGATTGTTTTTACTTGTGCCGTAACTAGTTCACCTTTAATTCCACCAGTACCCCTTGTAGCAGAAGATAATAGCACGCCTTTATAAGTATTATTAATACTAAGACCATCAAATTTTTTCTCAACAACATATTGAATTTTAGGCAATTTATTTTGTTTTATAAATAGTTTACTCTTTTTATCCCATATATCAAGTTCTTCCATATTTTGTGCCTTATCCATTGAATAAAGTCTAGCTTTGTGTTCATGCTTTTCAAATTTATCTAATACAATATCTCCAATTCTTTGTGTCGGGCTGTCAGGCAATATGTAATTTAATTTCGCTTCTGTGGCTTTTAATTTTCTATATAAGGCATCGTATTCATCGTTTGATATACTTGTGTCACTGAGAGTATAATACTCGTAAGAATACTTATTTAACTTCTTGACTAATTCTTGCATTTGAATGTTTTTGTCCATTTCTAATTCCTTCTTTCTTAATTAATATATCTTTTACTCTTATACATAATATACCATACAAACAAGGTCATTGTCAAATAATTTTATTTATTGATTTACAAGTTGATCTTATTCCTTAACAATCTTTTTACTCAAACATTTCCTACCATACCGATATCCAATCACAAACCCTAATTTCTTTAATCCATGCTCATACACATCCCTTCTTCTATTATCAGTCCAACACACACTAATAAAATCTCCGTCTTTACAATAATCAGATTTTTCAAACTCAATTATTTGATTCTTGCCCCATAGTAAACCTTCTAATCCGCATTTCCCAGTTTCATGATCAGTTAATATATCTTTCTCGCCTAATATTAATTGTCTAAGATGTTTCTTTTTATTGGCTATTGCTAATAGTATTACATAATCATTTGACTTACTAAATTCATTCTTCCAAAAATATATTCCTATTGTTTGATTATTTTTAAGTTTATGTGTTTTATAAATTCCATAAGTATAATTGTCTCCTTCAAATCTTATTTTATCAAAGTCATCCATATAATCTCCTTTCTTATGGCAATTCTAATTCTACTAAATACCCATCACTATTTTTATATTTACTATACACTAATTGCAAATCATCATTGGTGTTCACAATATTATACAATTTCCAACTATCCAATTCCACTTCTAAGTTCTCATATTTTACCGTCACATAATAGTGAGTAGATTTAGTTCCTGCATTCCATCTGCTATCCTTGCTTACCACTTGTGTCATTACCATTTTCTGTTCAATTACATCACCTTTATAAGATCCGCATCCAGTTAATATAAATAATGATATTAAGGATGCACATAATAATTTCTTCATATAATTCTCCTTTCACTTCCTATAAGTTCACAACTTTATTTTATTATTTTTGTATTAAACACGGTTTGCTTTTTAACAGTCATATCAAACTTAGTTCCACAATCTTCACATGTATAACTAGTATGATCGAATGAATATTCTCCAAAAGCAGATAACATCCAATAATTATTAAATCCCATTTCAAATTTCTTACCACATTTAGGACATTTAGCATAATCTATAGTTCTTGCCATATCGCAACTCCTTTCTTATAATAGATTAAATCTTCTCAATTTATAGGATTAATCTTCTGTAAGAGTTTTATTTTTAATCATCTCTAGTCTATTTTGAGCATACTGGATCATATAATTTAATCGTTCTGTTTCTCTTTTATAAAATTGTTCTAATTCATCTACTACTATAATTTCTCCTTCCCTTTCTTCAAAATATTCACACATAAAACATTTACTAGATATATTTACTCCACACTTACCTTCCCCATCTCCAAAGGCACTCCAAAGACAACTTGAACCTTTAGAACCATCGCTATATACTTTAATTTTTACACATTTACAATTTGGGAATCTATCATTATATGCTTTTATTTCTTGCGGAGAATACATCCCATATTTTTTACATTTTTCATGTGGAAGAATATCTAGTTCATAATCAATCCAATCTTGTGAATTCATATTATAATGAGCACAAGCACCATATGAATAATGATTATAAAATAATTCTTGTCCTGCTAATGGCATTTGTTTTACAAATTGATAAATTTCTTTTTCATATTCATACCATTCACCAGATTCATCATATGAACCATATTTATCATGATTACCGCATATTTTAAATTTCCACCATTCAGGATTAGTAAGTTTAAGACAATCATCACATAAATCAATTTGTGTTGAAAAATTATCAAAACTACTTCCCCATCCTAATGCTCTTATATTTATATTATGTATTTCTGTTTCCTTCAAACAATTACAACATGTAACACCTATATTAGTGATTGCAATATTTTCATTATTCATACATATCTCTCCTCATTATTATTTTTTATTTCCGATAAGTTACATTTTTCATTTTATTTACTAATTCTTAAATTGTACAAAATATCAATGCTATTTTTAATTGTTAAACCATATTCTTTAGCATGCTTTCTAATCTTATCTTCATTCTCTTCCATAAATTTAGACACTTCAGGTTCATCCTCAAACCAATATAAATTATCGTACCAATCGTTAGGATCTAATTCCATTCCTCTTTTACCTGCTCTCATTTAATGAATTCCTCCTTCATTCTTCATATTATAAACAATCACCTTATCCATAATACAATTGTATTCCCTCAATTGCTTCTCTAATTCCAGAATCTTGTCCGGCAAAGGACATTCAAATTCACTTCCTGAGATAAATATCTCTAATTCATTACAGAAACCAACATCATTGCTAAAATGTGGCATTCTGCAATTTTCTCTGATGCATTTCATTATTGTCAACTCCTTATGTATTTTATTTACTCACTCTACTTTAAAACAAATATCACATCTCGAACAAGCCCAATAAGCATAATTAACAGTTTTCTCACATTCTATAATTTTACTGCTACAAAATGGACATGTATCGCTCCACAAAATATCTTGTAGACGATCATTAAGTTCATAAGTGAAAATTAATCTACTCATTTTCTTCTCTCCTTTCATGTATAATAATATTCAATATAGAACATACTACAATTGTTACTGAATTTGTTTCGTCCTATTTCAGCCTTGCCTTTTGGTAAGGTTCTTTTTAACTAAAATCAATGAGAAATGTAAGGAAGTAATATTATGAATTTTAAGAAAATCATAATTATAATTTTAGGTTTATTTGTTATCGCGACTCCATTTCTGAGTATATTTATTTACTATTTGGTTGGGTAATATTATTTATATGTATCATACCAACAATTCGTACAATCATAATAATTATACTCATCGTACTTTTCTTCTTTTAATAAAGAGTAGCAAAATGGACATATTAGATTCTTGATTAATTTAGTTTCTAGGTGTAATTTCTCATCGTTTAATTGTTCAATATTTTCTGTAAGAGATTTATGCTTGAATTTAAGCGAGTCAATTAATTGTTTATCTTTTTCTATAATTAATTTATTTCTCATTGTTTTCTCCTCTCTTAGCTATTTTTGCACTAATTTTTCATCACACCATTTACAATAGAAAGTATTATATTTTCCACTCATTTGCAATAACTTAAAGTTCAGTTTTAACTATTTCACCAATAAAATCTTTTAACCCCGCTTTTATTTCCGTATCAGACAATATCTCAAACTGCTCTTTAACTTCTTTATATTGTTTTGTTCTGATATATTTTTTCTCTAAATCTAATACCAAGGCATCTTTCACTTCATTTTTAAAATCAGTATCCATCATGCCAGTTAACATAGTTTTAATTTCTTCTTTTAATTTGGCTTTAAATGTTTTTCCATAATGTTCATATCTATTTGATAAAACTTCATTAATTACTTGTCTCGCTGCTTCTTGAATTATTTCTGATTCAACATAGTTAAGATCACCTTTGTCAATAGCCATTGAAAAATTTATTTTCATAAGTTATTCCTACCTCTCGAAATATCGCTTTCCTCGGAAATTAAACAAACATCCAAATTGATTTTTCACACTTACGACAAACTATACCAACTACATCATGTTTTTCCCAAAAATCAAATTTATCATAATCATCAGGAATTACATACATGCCTTCATCAGTAACGTCTCGTTCTTCATTATCATTTGGTTGAATTAGATTCATTTCATTTCTCCTTTCAATCATTATTAGGCATTGGCCCACGATGTAATTTGACCCAATCTGGTTTATACCTCTCCAATAATTTAAACATATTGTCTCTACCTACACCATTTGCAGTATGAAGAAATATTTGTTTAGGATAAATATTTCGATTATATTGCCCTGCTTCAACGAGCCATTTACATAAGTCATAACCTGTCTCAGTTTCACTTAAGTCATGGTCAAGTGATAGAATATTAACATCATTACTTAATAGCAATAAACGGCATTCTAGAGCATTCTTTGCTAGAGTGAAATTATCAGGGCATTGTCTAAGGTCATCTAAATAAACATTAATCATTGTTTATAATTCCTTTCTCCCAATTAATACCTAATTTATTTAATAATTCATTTGAAAGATCATTATAATTGCCACCCCAATCACATTCTTTATAAATCTCGCAATCTGAACAATCTTTCTCGATATTATTATCAACTCTGCATCTTATTAATGCTTTATCTTTAATAGTTAATTTCATAACTTAATCATTCCTTTCTTTTATAATTTCCAATCAGAAATCTTATCTTTAACCATTTCTTTCAATCTTTCGTGTACCATATAATTCACTTCCCCATCATCTACAAGTTGATATCTCACACTTTCTGCGATTGCTTCTGGCAATAATTTATCAATTTCCATTTCAATTATTTTTTGAATGTTTTCATTGGACATTTTTTGGCTAACAACATCCTTAATAATTTGAGTTAATCCTTTTTCTTGGATAATAATTTCAATTTCTTCTTTAATAATTTGTTCTAACATTTTATTTCCTTCTTTCTTAAAATAATTAAAAATAGTCACTTGTTTTGGTTATTTTCTTCTAATATGCCAACTAAAATTATCTGAAAGACATTCCAATTCCTCATCATTTTCTAGTATACATCTTTCTAATTCCCTATTGCTGTTTGTACAATTTATACAGTTATCAACAATTCTCTGCTCAAATAATTTATCTTTTAAATGTTCAATTGTATCAAACAAATCTCTAATCATTTCTTTTGCTCCACCAATAAGATTAAATGAGCCATATCTATTACATACACTAATTAAACCGCAACATGGAGTTTCTGGAGTGCATTTCATGCAATTATTTTCGTCTTCTTCATCTAATGAACCAAGAATTAAAACCTTTAGTTTAATTAGTTCTTCATTGCTTAATATCATTATTTATTACTCAACTCCTTTCTAACAATGTTTTTTAATATATTGTTCAATTTTACACTGTTTAATAAATTCCATGATATTTTCATCGTCACCTTCCATGTCTTCTAATAAATTACTTATACAAACTCTCCATGTCTCAGAATCAATTTCATAGTCGTTAAGAATTTCAATATCAAAGACTTCACGTTCTTCACCATTATTATTTCTAATTAAATACATTTCCTCGTTGTAGTCATAATCTTCTCCCTTAGTCCAATCAGCTTTTTCTTTTTCAGTAAGTTGTCTAATGACTTCAAATGTTTGCATTTCTGGAAAGTTAGCTTCTGGATCACACCAATATTTTCTAAAATCCTTTTTAGTGTATGGAAGATATTTATCTTCATTTTGTTTTTTCATTTATTTACTCCTTTACAATATTAACCTCACTCCAATAAAAGTTATGTTTGGTCGGATTTTACTAGTTTTAAAACATTGATATGTAAGGGTTTTCTAACTTCAATTGCATCAGAAATCTCCCCATAATACTCTTCATAATTTTCTTCTTGTAAAAAATCATCATTATTTTCATAATAATCTTTCCAAGGATTTTCATCACAATTCCATATCCCTGATATCTGCCATTCTTTAAATAACGTTTGATGTAATTCATGATCTAAATCAAAAGAAGAAGTAAAGTGTGGACTGCTTTTGAAACCATTTGGTACTATTAAAAATGATTTTATAAATTCTAAATTACAATCATCACAAATCTCTGACACACATTTACCATATTCACCTAAATCTGTAATTGATGTTTTTATATTTTCAGCATGTGGACTAAATACTTTTCCACATTTATTACATAAGGAGCCAACTAAAATTTGTTCTACAATTACAGTTTCAACTTTTTCAAAAACTCTCATTAATCCACGCTCTTTTCTTTAAATTTAGTTTGTTATTTAACTTGTTTATACGAATAAAGATTAATATTTCCAAGGTTTAGAGATATTTAATTTTGTCTTTGTTTATGTATTAATTAAGAACATACTCTGCTTTTTCTTTTAAGTAATTTTCACTCACATGTTCAGCATAAATGCAGTTTTCACCAACAGATACCTTATATCGAAAATCCTTTGGTTGATTTCTACCAAATCTTTTAATCATTTCATTTTCAAGTTTCTTTTGTGCAACTAATCTTTTTTTAAAATCACCATCAAAATAAATTACTGTGCAGTCTGTTAACATTTTAAACATCTCCTTAAATTTTATTTGTAATAGTATAAAATTATTTATTGATTAATGTTTGAGTATTTTCTAACATCGCTTTGTTTTTGTATATCTGCCTTGAGTAACTTCTACTAGTCATTCCAGTCCTCTTGATATACTTTTCATAACCAGAAATACCCATATTTAGTGAATTTGAAACATATTTAAGCATGTCCTCATCAATCACCCCTTTCGCTATATAATATTCTTTATTTTCAATTATTCCGCCAATTCCAGCTCTGATATTATGATCTGGATTTAATACATTGAATCTGGCATTTTCTGATAATCCACAATATTTAATAGCTCTGTCCCTATGTGTCGAAATAAATCCACTATTCAATTGAAATAATCCATAGTCCTTTGTTCCATTAGTATTGATGTTTACGGCCTTGATATTAAATCTACTCTCTTGGTACATTATAGCCAAGACCATTTCATAAGATAAATTATTTTCTTCACAAAGTTTATAAACTAGATTTTGATACTTTTGAGTGAGTTTAATATCATATTTTGGTTTTTCTTGAACCATATTAATTATAATTTCTTTTGATGATGATATGTACTGTTGTCTTAATTTTTGTAAAATATTTGGATTAGAATAATAATTGGTAGAATTATTTAATTGTGTATTTATTAATTTGGATTGATTTACATGGATAATATTTGGTGTTATTAGTAAAGATAATGCTATTACAGGAATTATTATTTTATTTCTCATTATTGACTCACTTTCTTTTTTGGATATAATTATTTATTGAATTACTTAAATCCAATTTATGTAATATCGAGATATAAACAATACATCCCGATAATATAAAAGTAATCACGATTTCTCCATTTGATCAATTGCTTTCTGCCAACTACCAAACTTGTCTATAAATACAATAGCCATTGGGAATTTCATATCTTTATTACTAGGAGTTCTGCCTAATTTCTCTTTCTTCTTTTTTAATATTTTAATGAGATCCCTTTTAGTATACTCTGATACAATAACTTTTTCAAGTTTATTATAAGTTCCAAAATATTCTTTAATCAATCCTTCTGGATAAATAGCGAGTATTTCTGCTTTATCTAATACTCTTTCTTTTTCTGAAAATAATTCCTTTAAATGAAATATAACTAATTCCTTAGAATTCTTTTCAAAATCAACATTTTTATAGATATCTTCAATTAATTCTGCTTTCATTAAAGACTTTTCCCAAGAACCAAATCTGCTACTATAGAGTGCGCTACTTGGTGTTTTCATATCAACACCTTTCGGAATCCTATTTAACTCTTTTGATCTTTCTTGGAGAATATAAATCAATTCATCATCTGAATACCTTCTATGGACAAAATCAGCATGTTCATTTGTTTGATATAATTTATCTGCCCATTCTTTAAGTTCAGGATATACCTCGCCTAAACAAATATACATGCTACCATCAAATACAGTAGAAATCATTCCGACTAATTTATATTCTTCAAATATTTCTCTATTGGCCTTGGATTTAATATCATCAATAGTCCAATTTAAAATATCCTTGAAAACATATTTCAGAATTTTCTTAGCGGTTTGAAGACCTGCTACACCTTCCCAAAATCCTGAAGGATAAGATTTTAAAGAACCACTTTTGACTAACTGATAAACCTCAGTATCATCCATTTCATACGTATTAGTTTCTCTTCCTTTAAATACCATGATTACTCACCTCCTTTTACAAATGTTGTTTAACTAGCGTTCTTACTACTGCAAGACTATCTACACAAATCTCTTTGCTCTTATCATTCATTACTACATTATCTAATTTTATCCCCTCCTTTTGCAATAATAATATCATATTATTGATTAAAACTCCAATATCTTCTGAATTTACATCAATAACTTCGGGAATTTCTTCTTTCAAGATATCATCATTTCTTAAAAAATCATCGATTGTCATCCCTAAATATGAGCAAAGATTTATAAGATATGACATATCACTTATTTGTTTGATTTCTTCTTTATCTTTAATTTCGTTTAACCACGCAGGGGGAACGTTTGCCGATCTTGCAAAATCTGCAAAATATTTATGGTTTAACCTTTCTTTAAATAAAAAAACTTTTTCTCCCACATTCATTAATATTAACCTCCTATTGCCATTTGCCGTCAATATATTTACTACCTTCCATTTGTCTAGATAATCTACTAAATACTACTATTTTGGTCTTTGTGGTAAAGATTAAAACATCTAAATCAGTCCACGCAGTAATATCTTTTTCAATAGGATTAAGTACCCATTCCTCATTATTAGACACTATATCAGGGAGGTAATTAATTCCTCTATTAATCTTCTTTAGCAAGCGAAAATAAGTTTTCTTTAATAGAGATTCCAAAACATTTTCGCTCTCTACCTGAATTAATTGCATCAAAACTTCCATTTGCATTTCGATGGAATATAAATCCTTAGACGCATAGCCTAATTTATTCATTTCATTTTTAAAAGAGAGAAGCAAATTATATCTTTTCCACATCTCAGACAACGTATTTTGCATAGCATTTACCTCTCATCATTTAAATAAGTTGCAATTAATTCTTTCGTTTTGAAGAGATATTTTTCCCCATTTTCTCCAAATTCAAACCTCTCATTAATTTTGATGTAATCCTCCTTGGTTAATTCCCCTTTCTTTTTCTTTTCTTCTTTAGCATATTCAATAATTGCAGAAAAATAAAGATTGCTAATACTAATATAAGGATTCCCCAACCATTTTTGCATCCGTTGTATTCTACTGGCAAAGAATTGATACTCTACTTTGCCATGTTTATTTTTCCCTGGAATTCTAAATATATATTCACTTGGATTAATTATTCTTCCTCTGTCAGTTTCTTCGTATATTCCTTCAGCATTTGGTTTAGTTTTTAGTCCATTATTAGCGATATAGAAATCTTCATTAATTACTTTTTTGATTAGATTTAAAGTATAATCATCAACTTCAATCCATCTTAATTCACCATTGTTTTTAGTAAGATATAATCTATTTTTATCCCACTTAACATCACTTTGTTTTAGATTAACTAATTCTTCAAGAGTATTCCCTTTTTCAGTACGACCCCTAACTCCCAAACTTGATAATTCTAAGATTAGTCTGTCTTGATAGTTTTTTAATCTAAATTGAAGTTCTCTGGATTCAGATAATGAAATATAAGAATTTTCTTTTGCTTGAACATTGATATATTCTTTATAATTAGAAGTAAGAATATTAGCAAACCTATTCTCATTGTGTTTTACTAAATTCTTAGGTGCAATACAGAAATCAACATAAGTTTTTAAAGGAGACAAAACAGACTGAAATGCAAATGTGTTTTTGTTCTTATATTGAACAATCAACAACTCATCTCTTTCTTCTGTATTAAAATTGTATATCTCCTTCCCAAGCTTAACTTCGAAGTCGTCTGCCAATTGCAAAATATAGCGATAATAACTTCTGGTTGATTTCATTTGCTTTTCTAAAAATTCTTCCTTAACTTCTGGATCTACTTCAAATACTAATTTTTCTTCAGTTTGCAATTCAGCGTCGGTAATTTCAATTTTAGTCATTTTAAAGTACCTCCATTAAATTAATTTTTGAAAGAATTTATAAAGATTTGTGCGTGTTGATTTTTTCATGTCCGACTCTTTACTTAACTTAATATCATCCCAGAATGAATTTTCCATATTGAAATCTATATTATTTAAAATCTCTTCAAGTATATCTTCCCATTTTTTAACACCATATAAACGCTCAGATAAGGCAACATATCCTGCAAACATATTTTTATGGTTGATATAACTTACCTTTTGAGTTGCTTCAGGATGTTCCATAAACGCCTCAACATTCAACCCAATGATATAATCCATGACATTTGCTATATGCTTTGCAATTGGTCTTATTTGAAGTTTGTTAGTTAGTTTATCGCCATAACATTCTTCAATAGCCAATGACAATGTTGACTTCTTTGCCATACCGAAATGTTCAAGTTCGAAATGTCCAATTTCTTTATCATTGTCCTTTATTTGATCTGCAAATTCAGAAGTGTCAATATCCTTAATTGCGTCTACAACCACATTACCAAGACTTGAAGTATCCATATTTTTAACATGTGCTTCTTTCATTTTTTGTTGCTTATTGATTTCAACCATATACTTTTGCGCTCTAATCTCACTGTAATTAATTACAACTAACAACCAATTAAACTGTATATCGGAATTAATTGCGTAGGCTAAACTATTCCCGACCTTCCTGTGCATACCGTCCACAAGGTTTTTAATTCCTGATATAATAGACAGATCCCCTGTTTTTTCATCATAATATATTTCATCTGTACCATCTTTAAGAACATTTACAACTATAGTAGTTGGGAATTGATCTCCTGAAAGAACACCATCTCTAATTTCTTTTGCATTTGTTTTGTTTAAGTGTATTCGTTTCATTCCAGATACATCAATAATTGGGTCACGCTGAGTCTTAAAATTATAGATAAATTCATTTCCTGCATCTAATTCCGCAAATTGTTTCCCAGACATATATCCAGAATAAAATCCAGGAGCAATTCTGTTCATTTTAGGGAAAACAATAACTTCGTCCTTTTTATCTACTTTCTTTTCAAATTTATAATCATTTAGGTTCTCAATCTCAATTTCATTAAAATAATTTTTTGGATCAATTTTTAGTATCTCTTCAATTTTACCTAATGGTTCTTTGTCTTCTGACTCCTTAAATGTCAATGCATTATACATACTCATAGTAAAAATAAACAACAATATTAAATCTTTGCTTTCATCAATATCTAATGTAGATAATTCCCTGTTTTTATTTAGAATACCAACTGCTAAACTACCTTTCATATTTCTTTTGTCAAACTCTTCAACAATTATTTTTCTTACCTTGTCATTCGATGCATATTCTTTAATTAGAATATTTAGTTCTTGGATCAATTCAACCGATTTTTCTTTTAGCATAAATATCTCTCCTTCACATTATTGAGACTAATATAATAATAGTATACATTATTTATATCCATAATGTCAAGGAAAAATACTTTATTTTTTATGAATAAGCTACTCCTTGATATAATTCAGAGTAGCTTATAATGCTTTTATAACTAATTAGATTTAATTAGATTAGATTACATTAAGTAAAACAATTGTTGGCAAACATGCACAGGCACATGTTCTTGCTACTCTGGCTATTTTATAAACGGTTGATTCCACTTCTTTTTCATATACAACCAAATTTTTACCTTGAAATATAGTATGTTCATCAATTATTTTATTTAAGTTAAGATACTCAATATGAAAAATGAGTTCAAATCCTGCAATATCATTCTTTTTGTTCAAAAGGGTTAATGCTTTATCTGCGGATTCTTTGGTTGTATATGCTCTTGCTTCTTGAGAAAATGTCTTTAGACTTATGTATTGCCAAGTATTTTTATTGATTTTACGTATGCTGCTCTTATGAGCAAAATTACCTTTTGAATCTTTGATAACCCATACTAATCTCTCGTTTGCTTCTGTTTTGCTACAATTCATATTTTATAATCTCTCCTTCATTTTCTAATATTTGGTATATTCAACAAATTATATCTTTGTTCTTTCAATACCTCCTTGATAATAGTATATAGAACATTTGTTCAAGAATCAAGAACAAAATTACCAATAATTATGTTATTTTGCTTAGTTATGTTCTATATTTCGACATGATTGTATTTTATTTATTTATATTGATAGTGACATTATAATTTGATATAGGTCAATGGTCATAGTGCTTTAGGACTATCTTTATGAGCATATATCATCACATCCTACACATAATAATCTTCTTGACTGGTAATATCATCTACATTACCTACATTATCATTATTGATAATGTTTTCATACACTTGCATTTTCATCTTCTCTTTCGATAAGAAATAATTAATTACCATTAATAACCAAGTGATTAAAATTACAGGAACAGATGTAATTATTACAATAATAATAAATTGATCAATAAATTGAAAACTAAACAAAATACTTTCACTTTCTATCAGTTTAGCAATATAGGTAATTATTGAAACTACAGACATTATTATCACAGCAAAACTTCCAATAAAGAATTTACTCTTGACTATGGTATCAAATAAATTTACTTTAACTTTGCCATTTTTCTTCATTATGATAAATGCTATGATACACGTATAGAGAATTCTTGCAGGTAAACCCAATAGAAAATTATAGAGGAATACATTATTAAAAAATTCTAAGGGTTTATGCAATAAGGAAGATATAATTGGACAATATGCGTATTCCAATATTCCTGTAATAACAAAACCTGCTAATGTAAAGATTGCTGTTTTAAATATTAAGAGAATAGTAATTTTGTCAGAGTTTTTAATTACTATGTATATCATTGAAGCAATCATGAGTGCCATAGCTGATTTTATTACAATAATTTGAGGAACTAATAACATAAATCTTAAAACACAAATTAATATTGATGTGGGCAATGTTGCTATCATAAGCCATTTTAGGTTGTTCTTCCACATATAGATGTCGAATAAGTTGTCAAGTTTTTTTAGGAATGTTAAAGCTATTATTGCTATAAATGCTTCTTCTGGGATGGAGACGAATAGTAGGTTTAGTACAGCATTAGTAATAGATTGCATATAGGTATTCCTTCCTTCTCTATTATTTGGGTTTTGGTCTATTGTGTGCTATTACTTATTGCTGTAAATATATCATAAATGTTGGGAAATTAAATTGAATAAAGTATTGCAATTATGGGATAAGGTGGGATGTTGTGAATTTTCTATTATGTATTGAATAAAACTTTATTTATTAATTTAATAGAGTTTTATTCATGAAAAATTTTCAAAGGTTATGATAATTTGATATTTATTTCAAGGAGTACATCTAAGATTATATCTAAGATTATATTATAATGTAATTAGATGTACTCCTACCAATTAACCGAACTGTTATTTTTATACAAAAGCAGGAGTCCTTTGTGTTGTTGCAATATGGCTGTTGCTTTGATAATTGCTTTGAAGGTTGCGAACACGACTTTCTTCCTCTTTATTTACGTACTCATTGAGTTTGTCTAGGAATCTACTCACAGTAGACTCTTTAGCCTTTGTATGAACCATGCCAGCCTGTTTCATTATCGCAATCGACACTTGCCGCATGATGTCTTCAGGGCATTCACAGATAAAACTAATATGACCGTCAATCAATAAATCTCTTTTCGTAATAACCCTCATTTGTTCTATAATAATTTCTGAATCTTTTTCCAATCCGCAATTTCTAGGAATTTTTATATGAGTAGGTTGAAAATTCTTACTTATTTTACTAGTCAAAGGCACAGCCCAAGTGATTGTGGCCCTGTCATTCCCTATGTTGTTCTGCGTGATTACCGCAGGATGTATGCCACCAGTGACACTATCGGCATAGTCATGAAAGTCGCACCAATAAATTCCACCCCAAAATGGCTTTATATCTTTTAAATTTA
>Ga0209728_1001454_pt1 | contig 14484 bp, 33 predicted proteins | sample RifGroD1_FD_183997 | JGI IMG/M metagenome (GOLD analysis project Ga0209728, IMG submission 183997) | Groundwater microbial communities from Rifle, Colorado, USA - Groundwater D1 (SPAdes) (version 2) | ecosystem: Environmental > Aquatic > Deep subsurface > Groundwater | place: Rifle, Colorado... | reverse complement strand
ACAATTATGAAAAATACTTATTATTATGTCATGCATATACCAACAATAATTTTGTTTACTCCAATATTCTTTTGGCAAACCCTTATAATCTCTATCCATAATCTCACTCATTTTCAACACCTCTTCCCATCAAGTTCACGTTCTAATCTATGATTACTGTATCTTAGTAATCGTAACATCAAAATCAACTTCAAACTCACCATCATTCCATTCTTGATCAAATAATTCAATCAAATGACATTTAGTACACCTTGCACCATAATCAGCAGAACCATAACCATTACAAACATTATCATCACTACAAGAACTACGGCTATGATCTATTAAACTGAGGATTAAATCTTTTTGTTCCTTTAATAATTGCTTTTGAAGTTCAACCAGTTTACTTAATTCTTCTAATTCTTTCTTAGACATTTTTGAAACATCCATTATCCAAATCTCCTCCATTTAAGTTAAATTTTTATTACCAATTATTTTCCTTAATATATCTTTCGTTACCAAAAGCCCTCCTATGTGATCTTCTTGTAAATGTAAATTAAATTGAAATATAAATCCCATTTCAGCACTTTTATTATTTGGACTATTGAAATTGTCCCATATTTCCAAACCATCGACCAAACCTGTCTGTGAATATCCCATCTTTTTCAATTCTTCTATTTTCATCTTTAAAAACCTTCTTCCCATCAATTACGTCATTTAACTGGTTTATGTAATCCTGAAACCCTTATATAGCAACGGTTTCAGGATTTGGAAATTTTTACTCAAACTCAATTTCCTTTAATTTTTGAATTGCATACTCAATACAAATACGCTTAATTTTAGTAATTGTATTAGTATCCCTTAATTCCATATGCACATCAAACATTTCCTTAAGCTCTTCAAAAGAAATAATATCATTACTATGAGATTGTTTATCAAAATAATTAGTTAAAGCTTCCGTAATAATTGGATCATCAAATGTAAATCCTTTATAGTTAAAATAAACAGGATAACCATCTACTTGATTTTCAATGTAATTGTTTTCACTCTCTGTATTGTTTTCTTGATATTCGAGAGTATACTTTCCATTACCATGTGAATCTTCCCCAATACGTTCTAATACTAAAACTTTCATTATAATTCCACCTCTCAAATTTTAATAAGATCCCCTAAGTTCATTTCCTTGGGGTAAGAGCGTCTTCATCCTAACTCAGTTGCCAAATTAGGATGTTCGCCATAACACTTCAACTATCTTGTGTTAGTCAGGCACAAGATTAGCTCACCTTTCGCATCTCAGCACAGATGATTTGGGCAAATTTATGTTATGAAATTCTATCTATTCTGGTAATACCTCAAAAGTAACCTTAATTTCAGTATTTTCATTGTCTATAAAAGCAAATGGATCTTGCTCAATACATTCAGTATCAAACTTAGATGCTTCTTCAATAGTTTTACAAGGTGGTTGTGGACGTTGTTCACTACCCATATTTTGATAATCTTCCAAATTAATCTCATAATCCCTAGTTACAACCATAGTAAATCTAACTTTTTTCTTTTCCATTTTATCTTCCACCTCTCAAAATTTATTCTTACCCTATTCTACCATACTATCAATCCATACGTCAACTACTTTAATAAATTTTATTTTTGTATTTATACTCAAGACTTGTCAACAATACCATCTGCAATTTTATTTAAACATTCTAAACAATAATCCAACTTATCTTCGTCAGGTTTAACACTTGATGAAAAACTGTCATCTCTGATTTGTTTACCACAATTGTTGCAGTATTCGTCCCATTTCCACCATAGACCTACTTGCCTAATATTTAGTTTCAAATATTATTCACTCCTTATCCTTAATTATATAACCGTTAATTTCACAATATTCTACAGCTAATTTATTAGTCTCAAAAGCATTTAACCACATATCTGTTCCGGCAAATTGTACTGCCCATTGCCATTGCCCTGTTTCATTTGTGTGAATAATTTCTACTAACATATCATTAATCACCTTTCTATTTCATAATTGCCAAAATAATATTACTAATTACTTCAGTTTTGTTCTCATTTCCTCTAATACAGACACCTAAACCTTTTGCAATTTTGATAACTTCTTTGATTTTTAGTGGTTTTAGAATTTTTTTCACTTCATTGGGATTGTTTAATATTTTAATAGTATTGATAATATCCTGCATAATTTACACCTCTTATGTTGCATTATACATGCAATTACTTGGTTTTTCTAGTATTAAATTCCAGATAAATATAATTAAATGTCTCCTTTTCTAATTATCTTTCTATCTTCAAATATAAAGCAGGGCATTCTTGTGGGTTATTATTAAATAAATCTTTTAAAGGATGACAAGTCCATCCCTTTAAATTACAGTCCTTATATTTATCACAGGACACACAACATCTTCGTATTTCATTTTGTCCACAATCATTGTAACCATTACCACCACATTTTAGAGTGAATTTTGAATAATCAATGTTCATCGTATCTAACAATCCTTTCTAACACGCTACATCGCCACAATACATTTCAGCCAATTGAAATATCTTCTTCTCTATCCTACTAACACTAACTTGACCAATTCCAATTACTTCACCTACCTCTCTTTGACTTAATCCATGCAAAAATCTATATTTATAAACTTCCATCATTTTATCATCTAACAAACTTAAAAAATCATTGATAATTATTTCATTATCTAAGTCATTACTCGTAGTACCTACAATCAATGTTCCTAAAGCACTTCCTTTTGACTCTTTATAACTAACACTTCTGTCCAAACTATCAAGCCAACCTGAGTCTAATATTTCCATTCCTGATTTAACTAATTTTAAAGGAATATTTAATTTCTCAGAAATCTCTATTGGATTATCTTCCCTAACATATCCTGCTTTTCTAATTTTTACACTAGTTTCTTTCATTGGCCTTGGAATAGATATTAAATCATAATGATCACGGATATTATTATGTATTTCACTAGCAATTACAGGAACAGCGTATGTACTGAATTTTATATCATTTCCATTTTCTCCTTTAAATTTAACAGGATTAAATTTTTCATATGCTTTGATTAATCCTATGGTCGCCATGCTTATAATATCATCTTTTTCTAAACCTTGATTATATAGTTTGGGAATAAATCTCCATGCGACTGAGTGAGCAAGATCCATGTTGTTTGCTATGAATGCGTCTGGATCTTCTTTGATGTGTGGATTCTTTTTCATTTATTTTTATCTCCTTTTGGTTTTAGTTTTAATTTTGTAAAATTCCCAAATATCTCAATCCTTCTACATCTTGACTCGTAATATCTTTAATTGCACAAACCCATCCATATTGAGTAGCTCCATAATACAAGTCACTAACCTCAGAATATTCATCATACATATCCCCACAACATCCAATAATTCTTTCTTTAAAAGTTTCTGTTCCGATTACATTGTCTTCATCATCATAAATATCTTTTTCATCATAATCTTCCTTATCTGCATAAGAATTATATATTGTTTCTCCAAGCATTTCTGGTTCTGATTTAATAAATTCATAAACTTCTTCATCATTTTTAGCTACTATATAACCCTTTATACCTTTTTCACTATCCTTTGGAGAATAATGTTTAAATTCAATTATATACAAATTCATTTTTTATCTCCTTTCAATTTCCCAGAAAATATCTATTTTAACTCCTATCCGTTTGCCACATTTGTTCTTTCATAGTTAATTCAATAGCATCTTGAATTTTCTCTATTGCTTTACTAAGACAATATCTTTCATCTGAATAACTACCCCTATGGAACTCCTTTGTTGCCAAATTTAGATATTCAATTGCCTCATTTATTTCATCTTCTGAATATAAACTCACTATTTATACCTCCTTAATACCATTCAAACTTTTGATTTATCGGATATTATTTCATCAAAATATTTAATAATATTTCCTTAGTAATCCTATACTTTGCCACGCGCTGATAATCCTTTTGAGTTGGATTTTCAATTCTTAATAGATCCATATTATCTTCTAAATCAGCTAATTTAACTCTCATTGCTAATTCATCATAACATATTCGGTTAATGTATTCGTCATAATTCTCATCTTTACGTCTGGTCAAAGTCAAAACATGATTAACTAATTCATGACCTAACCCATAATCTAATAAATCTTGATCGGTAATATCTGTATCTTCAATTATATCATGAAGCACAGCTACAATCCTATGTTTTCTATCCTTTAATTTCATCATAACTCTTAAAGGATGCAAAATATATGGTTCTCCACCTTTGTCCAATTGTCCTGCATGAGCCAATGATGCAATAGAGATTGCTTGTTCTAAATTCATAAAAATTCTCCTCTCACAATTTAATTTCAACAATTAATAAGCATTAACTATTCCTAAAACCCTATTCCTAGAATTGTCTAACATAATAACGATATTTCCACTAGATACCGGAATAACAACACGAAATCCTTCACATGTTGTTTTGCCAGCTTTGACATATGGAGTGAGATCAAAATCAAATAGTTTTGCAAAATCTTGTAATTTCATAAATAATCATCCTTTCTCTACAATAAACATACCACTCTTCTTATAGCACATCTCAATCTCCCACATAATCATTGAATCTGATGTAACTTCATTGTGATTCCATTCTGGATTAGAACATATTCTAAATCTCAAAACCTCAAACAAGTTACCCCATACGATATACGCTCTATAATTTGTAACTGTGATAGATTTGTCTTTATAAGGTGTGCTAGTATGAAAATCATAATGGAATAACTCTGAGTCTTTATGATTTTCTAAATATTCATTTGCTGCTTTGACTAATTTTTCAGGATAATTATCCATAGCAATTGTCCATTCCATAAGATAGATTCCTCCTTATACTTTCTTCAACACAATTGCACCTTCATCATCAATACTATCATATTCATAAGTACCAATTATATCACCAAAATTCTTAATAAGAGCAATCGAACCAAAAGTTCTTCCATAACAATTTTTATTAATGATAGACAATTTTAATCCATTGCCTGATTTCTTAATATACAATAATTGCCTATCATCTGAAAATCCTATAATCGCTCTATCTGATTCATTGCATCTTAGTTTACTTATAATTCCTGGAGAAACATTAGATACTCTTTTATGAATATTGATATAATTAGCATTTCGTGTATTTTGCCATTCTATGCTTCTTTTCATAGTTGCTCCTAGTCTTTTGATTAAGTTTATATTCAAATCAAAGTATAGTCAAGAATAATCTGTTAATCGCCTAATAATAAAGTATATATTTCTTCAAATTTAACGAGCAATTAATTCAAAATAATCTCCATTGTTTAAAATATAAAGTCCATTAACTTTATATCCTTTATTCTGATAATGTTCACATACTATGGTAAAAGCCTCATCTTTTGTTAAAATAAAATAATTTCCATTAATCAACATAACTCTTAATTCGTATAATCCTTTAAATAATTTTGTTTTTGGTTCAATTCCTGCAATCATATGACCTTTTATTTGAAAATGATTACAAATAACAGTATAAACTTTTTCTTTTGATAACTTTATTGCGGTTATCATAAATTTATCTCCTTCACACTCGTTAATACTCTATTATACTTCAGAATACTCTTGTTTTCAAACCCATATTTAACATACGATAAAAGTGCCATTTTATTTAGTAAACTCAACTTCTACCTTATCTAATTTTAACCTCTTGGCCGCAATCAATCTAGAAAATCCGTCTACGCATAACCCACTTTTTTGAATAAGAATGGGTTTGTCAAAACATCCATTCTTATTGTAATATTCAATACACTTATTAACCTTTTTCTCATTTACATTTGTAAACTTTTTAGGGATAATGATTTTATCAATTGGTATATAATTGTCTGCTATAGATCCATTAATTGGTATCTGACTTTTAAAACCTAATTTATAATTTAAATCTATTCTTTTTTCACTAGTTATAATACATGGAACTTCGGAAAATTCTAATGATTTTGCTATCATGTAACCACTATATCCAATAACTAAAGAATATTTACCATCTAATTCTTCTTTAACAACAAGAGGTTTATCAATTTGTGTTAAATTTCTACTTTTAAATTTTTCAACTCTTTTAACAAAGTCTTCAAATTTTGCATTAATATGTACTGATTCAACTAAAATAATATCAGACATATTTAATAACTTCACTTCTTGTGATTTAACAAATTTTTCCCTGATTTTTTTGTTTTCCATTAAAACTTTTTATTCATTACTCTCTTTCGCATTCTTTTGTCCTCCTTTTAATGGGGTTAAAAGCAACATTTTAAAGCAGTTTTAAGAATCCTAATATACGATTATGAAGTAATACGTCTTCCAGATATATTTTCTTAGGATACTCCCATACCGTTTTACCATTACGAATATAATGATACATTGCGAACTTTTCCTCTCCATCTTGAGACTCTTCAAATGATGATTTAACCAATAACTCTAAATCTTCATCATCAATACCAATTGATTGATAACCAACTTCTAATAAACTTTTCCTAGTTTTATATGCCATTCCTATTTCCTCCTTTAAATTACCCTAGCAAAATATAATTTCGAGCTACTTTTAATATATTCCATCTTCACAATCTTCTAATGCCGAAATCAGTCCATCAAAATCTTCACTTGGGCCAAATGTATCAGCTATTACTAAAACAGTCTCTAATGGCACTCCATAGTCTTCTGATAAGCATTGAAGATAATCTTTTCGACTCTCATAGCCATTATCTTGGTATAAGTTTGTCATATGTATTTCACTCCTTTGTTTTACTGCTTGATATTATTATACACCACTCAATAGGTAAATATCAAGTAGTGTCTAATATTTATTTTTATATTTATTGTCCTTGGAGTTATGGATTTCGAAGTATAGAACTAATTACCATCTTAATCTAGTATAACAAGATCCAAATTCTGCATCTACCCTTAAACTTCTTTCATATTCTTTATTTATAATTCTTGTAATCTTTCCTCCGCATTGAGGGCAGAAATTTCTTAATTGTTCTCTAGGTGCATGATATTTACAATTATTGCATTCATACAACATTGGACTTCCATTTTCCAATCGTAGACTAACCCTCATATCATAACTTGGATGAAAATCCATAGATATAAATTCAACTTGATATGACATATTTATATTCTCCTTTCGTAACTTAAAATTTATTTAAATTTCCCATCAACTCAATTACATCTTCAGCATAACCATCTTCAAAATCAAATTTACAATTATGAACATATTCATATTCACCATTTTCTCCACTAGGCCATCCATCACTCGATTCATACAAAGGACATTCTGTGCAAATATCATTATATTTTTTACACATATTTTCTTTAAATGCATACCATTCTTTAATGAAATTTATTTTATCTTGTTTAGTCAATTTTGTAATTATCTCCTTCTATCAAAAGCATGTTCAATTGCTTCATCAAAACTACAGCTATCATTATAATATCTAACTTCAAAGTTAAAAGAACAGCATCCACTGTAACTTATATTAAAAATATCTTGATCTTGTGCTACATTTTGTTTTTCAACTGAATATAAAATATTATCATGTACAATATATTTCTGATAACATTCATCTAATAAATATTCCTGATATGATATATAATCATCGTCTAGTTCTTTATCTAATATTCTTTTACATTGTTCCTCTAATGTTTCATTTCCTAATTTTATAATTTCTTGTAATTTACCTTTATAATGAACCGTATCACTCATTATTATCTACCTCTTTCTATTATTATTTATTGATATAGATTAAAACCAGACATTGATGGGAGTGAATATTGGTATCATATAAATTATCATATAATACCAATACACAACCAATTTCTAAATCACACTAAACTCAAAACATTCCCACTCTAATCCATCAATATCTTTATTAATTAAATAACCAAATGGAACATCATATTTCTTAATCAAATGTGTTTTTACGTCTCCAATATTATCAAAAACTTTAGTTTCTACAATTTGATCTTCGCCATAATCCCTATACTCTTTTACAGTCAAAGTCATGCCACTCAATTTAATTCTTAACAAAGTAATAATTTCTTTAATTGTCTCATCCATAGACCATTTTTTCAAAACAATATCAAAATCTTTATTCTTTTTCAATTCTTCAATATCACGCTCATCTAACAATTTAATGCAATTAAAAGCGATATCAAATAATCCACAATCAATTAAACCAACTATTAATTTTACTTGATAATAATCTCCTTCCTTGAAATATTTAATATATTTATTATCAAGTAAATATCTGACATTTTCTTTTGCTGGTTCACCAGTATCATTTTTCTTGAACTTGCCTCTAAAGGCCATATTATAATCATTGCTTAATAATATATCTGACAAGGATATTTCTAAATCTGTGAATACATTGTTAATATATTGAAAATAAGCAAATAACTTTTCTTTATTCTCTGCATTTGCATAAGATAATTTGTCAAACATTATAGCAGAAAACTCAGGTAATAGTTTATCTTTGTATATTTGCTGAATAATTTCACTTTTGTCTTTAAACTTTTTGACTACATCAAACTCTGAAACTTCAAATCTCTTTTGTGAATCATAACTTTTTGAAATTTCACTAGAAGCAAGAGGTTTTATTTTGTAGATTAGATGATTATCATATTTATCCAAATATCCTACAAAGAATGAATCAAAAATTGTGCTCAATTCAATTTTACGATTATGTAGATTACAGTAACCAGTATCCAATTGTTTAATAGTTTCTTGCTGTAGGAGAAGCTTTTCTTTTTTATTTTTTGATTCTTCAGTAGACAATTTCTTTCCTTTTGATGGTTTAAAATTATCCTCTTGATATTTTACTATTACTAAATAGCAATATTCCTCTGGTACTTTTACATTGTTTTTCTCTAGTGGTAATGAATAAAATGCCATAATTATTATCTCTCCTCTTTATTTTTATATTTATTTTATGTATTTTAACTATCTCCGGCAAATTCACCATAATACTTTTCACGCATCTCTTCTGCAAATGCTCCAGCCTCTTCTAATTGATTCATAGGGAATCTTTTTAGAATAGTATTTTTTCCTTCTATTTGAAGTTGTACTATCCATCTATTATCGTGTTCACTTACATTCCTAAACCCTGATTTATTGTTAGAATTTTTACTTTTACGATTTTTGCTATTCGGAGTTACATTTGTCACTCTTAGATTTTCTTTTCTATCATCTAAAGTATTATGATTTTCATGATCTACAAATATATCAGAATCTTCAACGTTCATAAGAGTCCTTGAAAGACTTATGTATTTATAAGTTAACTTATTATCTATTTTACCTATATATTGAGTATATTGAGCATAATATGATTTTGTCCATTTTTGCCAATGGGTATGCCAACACCAATCTAATTCTATTAATCTATCAAGATCTTCTGTATCTATCAATATTTCATGAATATCTCCATTTCTTTTTTCTACATAAATTATTGTGGTGTCACCTTCAATTTTATATTCGTTAAAACTTTTAAACCTTTTTATACATCCACATGACCCTTTACCACCTAATAATTCTTTAGCAGTTGTCACATAATTCTTATTTCCGCACCTACATTCACATCTATAATATTCTACTTTTCCATTAGGTTTCTTATATTCCCTCTCTATCACTTTTAATCTCCCAAAAGTACGTCCGGTTAAATCCTCTATATTAATACATCTCCTTATATTTATTATTTAATTATTCTATTTATGCTAAGCCAAATACACTTCTCTATTTATATCACCTTTCCAAGAACCAATCATTCCATCCTTTTCCATAGTATTCATAATTCTAGCAGATACAATATAAGGTATTTGAAATTTGCGTTGCAAATGTTGAACATTGCACTTTTTAGGATTTACTCTTATATATTCAATAACTAATGGTAGATTATCTATATATTGTTGCGCTCGTTTAGCTACTTCTTCTGGTGAATTAACAAATTTCATAAACTCATCAATATCTTTATCCATTTGCTCTTTTGTTTGTATTTTGTCTTTATTAAACATTTTATTTTACTCCTCCTCCTTATCATATAATCCAAAACATATAACTCTATCTGAATAACCAACATCATGAAATTCTAATCTGCATTCTTTGCGTATCCACGGAAAAGGGTAAGACATCTTTGCTAATTGTTCATCAGGAATCAATATCATGTAATCCATTTCAAGTTTGAAATCATCATCTAAATTACCAAGTGCTTTTCTTAATTCTCCTACTGTTTTAATAATCATTCTACTTTTCCTCCTTAACTAATACTGGAACTGGAGCAATATCAAAATTCCATCTAGATACCAATCCACACTTACTGCATTTATATGTTACCACATCTTTATCACTAACAAAACTATCACTACTGATTAATTCATTCCAACATAAGGGACAATAACAAAATGTTTGTTGATTGCATTTGTATAATTTTTCTACATAATAATTTAATTCTTTTTGCTTATGAATGTTGTATTGGCCTGTAATATTTTCATAGTATGCTAATTCTCTTTTGAGTTTATAGATTTTAAAACGATAATATAGTTTTAACATTTATTATCTCATCCTAAAATATTAAATTCCATAACCCCATAATAGTTCTCTTCCATTTACCTGCTCTAAGTTCATATCCATCAACATAAATTTTTCCATTGATAATTGAAGTTGAATTGCCTTTCATACCTTTCTTATAAGGAACAAATACATCATCTATAAATACGCCTTTGGATGTAGTATTAATGATTTTATTGTTGTATGTGATTTGATTCATTGGTTATCACCTCCTTAATTAATTTATTTTTAAACTTCCTCAAAATAATCATCATTTAATGAATAAGATAAATCTCCATAAATTGGATTCTCAAATATTAATTTTCCATCAAGCTTTATGACTTCCCAAATTTGATTTGTGTTTATATTCTTAAATTGTTTACCAACTTGATAATCATCTGCATACACTATGTAATCACCTCCCTCATATATTCTAAATTTATATTCATCTAAATAGTCTGCTAAATATCCAAAATGTTGCTCTTTAAATTTTAACTCATCATTAATAAATTTTACTTCCCATATTTGATTTGTATTTGTATTTTGATATTTAGTCCCTACTTCCAACTCTTTAGCAAATGCATATTTTGGTATAATATTAATGCCACCACTCATATTTAACACATCACAATAAACATGTTTTTCTGCAATCCAATCTGTAAAGTTTGAACGAATAATATCTTGTGCTTTAACTTCAATTAACGTAATATCATTCTCTTTGCAGAAATTTATTTTATTTAATTTTACCGGAGATGTGTTCTCTACTTCCACAGCCACTTCTATTTGACCTTTTCTAGCAAAAGCAATGTCAAATATTAATATACAATTAGCTATGCCTTTATATTTACAGAAATTGCAAGGATGTATTTTGAAAAATGCATTATAAGGTTCTATATTTTCACTATGATTAACTATTATATTTTTCTTCCATTTATTATTATGTACAAATTTTCTATCATGCAATTTATCATTTATTTTATCAAAGTATAATTCATAATATTTTACTTTTATTATTCTATTTGTGCTTAATGTTTTATTGTATTTAACTCTTTTTTGTATATAATTTGATTTAAAGTTAATACATAAAAATCCACAACAACCACCATGATAACATTCTGGAGAGCCAGAATCTTTTAGAATATCTTCATAAACATATGATTCCATTGAACCAAATTGCATATTGTCTATATCAATAGTAAATTCATTTCCATATTGACCATAAAATATAACATCTTTTTTAAGTATCCAATCATATAAATAAGTTTTGTTGTAATAGTGTTTTGCCCCTTCATTAATTGTTAATTCTGTGATTTTTATTATTGTATCTCCTTTCTAAAGGGACGGAATTAACCGTCCCTATTTTATTAACCTACTCTTCTTCTGAATACCAATCATCATTAAATCTTTTATTTTCTTCTTTTAATAAGTCCATATCTTCCCATAATCCTAATTCTTCTATAATATCAGTATCGTCTTGTTTTACTTCCTCTATAACTTTTTTCTTATTCTGTAATCCAAATCCCTTATGTTTTTGTGGTTTTAGATCAGCAAAATATATTATATCGTCGTTCGTTAATTGAACTTTCTTTTTATTATTAACACAATGTACAAATTTACCATGTTCTTCTTTATCATAATTCATCATAATCCATTTATAATACTTAAAATCAACACCAAACGCCTTACCAGTGTCAAGTAATCCTAATGACTTCTCTAATTCATAATATTTATCTGCTTTATTTTCGCTACCAAAACTACTATAAATATTGGAAAGTAATGTATCAGGATTGGAATCTAGCAATGCTTGAATACCATGTTGCTCTTCATTGGCAGTAATAGAAAATATAATCTGATTCTTTCTAATAATATCTTCTGCTGTAGCAGTACCTCTCTTCTCTTTCTTAATAATAGACCCAAGTTCACCATTTAACACTTTATTATTATTTTTATAATCCTTTTTTCCTGTAAACACTTTGTCAGAATTTCTTTCCAATTTCTTAAAGAACTTTATTCCTTCATTTAAATTATGCTGTGAATCTTCTTCATCAGTAAATAAAGTATAAAAATTAACACTTTCTCTTACTATTTTGTTAATATCTGTTTTATAATACCAAGTTCCTGCTGACTTATATCTTATCATATCTAAAGCAACTAAAATCTTATTATACTTGTCAATTGTATCATCTGTAAGACCTAAGTCTTTATTAATTCTTTCAAATGTTGGATATGCTACTTCTGATCTACCACCTGATTTAACTAATTCATCTCCTTTTTTACGTTTATGTATTCTACATTTCAAGTAACAATAATATAATAAAAGTCTTAAATGATTTATTTTCTCTTCATCATATCCATATATTTTATCTTTCTCTTTTGCATCTAATAAAACAAATTGTTCGGTTAAATCTATCATTAAAGAACACATAATTAAATCTTTTAGTTTATAGTTTTCTATCAGTGGACTACATGTTAAATTTTCATCATCCGATAGAATTTGTATTATTGATTGTCTTTGCAACATATGTAATATCTTTTTAAATTGAGATGCCGATTCTTTTTCTCCAGTTCTTATTTTAAATCTACATTGTTTTATCATATTTTCAATTGTAAATCTAATTATACCTCTTCTGTCAGTTCCCATATATAGATAATCTAAAATGCATAATGCTTTTTCATTAAAGTCTGCTTTTTCTAAAATACTTTTCTCTCCCTCATCTTTAATATAGAAAAGTTTATTTGGGATCTTAGAAAATTCTCTATCTTGTTGTTTGTTTATTTGTTTAATGTTAATTCACTGTCCTTTATTATATTTTTAATCCATAAATAAGGTAAAATTTTACCCGTACTAAATCTGGTACGCCTAATCTAAGGTATCCCTAACTTTACCCGTGTTAAATTCAGTACGCCTAATAAGGTGTAATAAGAGTAACTAATTCTTAATAAGAGTAACTAATATTCTCCTACTCACTAAATGCGATTGGAAAATGTTTTGTTAAATTTATTTCTCTTATTATTTTGTTCATATAATTTTACTTCTTGTTCAATTAAATCATTATAGTAAAAATAATAAACATTTAGATTAGGGAATTTTTTATTTGGTGCTGTATTATGTAATTCATAACCTTTATTCATTAATATTTGAGCCAATTGTAAAGACATTATACAATAATCTTTTTTTGTTTGTTGAATATTTGTTTGTTTAGAAATCATAATTGTTTAATCATCCTTTCATAATTGTTAAAATTTATATTTATATCTAAGTAAATCCATACACAATTAATTTCTTGCTCATGTTTATCACCTCATTTCGCCTCACATAATATCACCAAATAATATTAAACTTCAGTAAATGGTATACAATAATTATCAATTACTGCCAACATATCATATTTAATTCTCTCAATATTACTAAATATTTCTACAAAATTAATTTTTGTTTCATTCATACATATTACTAATTCATTCTCTGTCTCAGTAACATCAATACCATCATACTTTTCACGAGTCCAATCTCCCTTTAACTCCCTAATACCATTCATAATAACCTCATTGAAAATTTTAATATCCTCTTTGGTATAATTATGTCCATCTGGTCTGAACTGTTTTTCACAAATAATTGTTTGCATTTGATTAACCTTCTTTCTCAATTATTTATTCCTCTGGTGTGAACAACCCACAAATACATGGGAATCCAGTTTCCTCATTGTAATTATCAGGATTATTTTCTTCTGGATGTTTACACTCAATATCTAAAATATTGCAATAACCATTAATTATATTTGCACAAGTCATTATTTATTCAACTCCTCTCACCTATATTTCTTCTACACTTCATTATAACATACAACCTAACACTATGTCAACATATATTTATTTTATAATTTAATTAA
>Ga0209728_1001452_pt1 | contig 14496 bp, 10 predicted proteins | sample RifGroD1_FD_183997 | JGI IMG/M metagenome (GOLD analysis project Ga0209728, IMG submission 183997) | Groundwater microbial communities from Rifle, Colorado, USA - Groundwater D1 (SPAdes) (version 2) | ecosystem: Environmental > Aquatic > Deep subsurface > Groundwater | place: Rifle, Colorado... | reverse complement strand
CGGTTTAAAAATCACTCAAAACTGCGTGAATTCTAAACCACCACCTTGTTTAACCAACACCCCTTAAACCCTTACAAACCCTGTGTTTACGCCCCTTCTACCCTACTCCCACTCAATCGTTCCAGGAGGTTTCGAGGTAATATCATAGACAACCCTGTTAACACCCTGTACTTCGTTAAACCCTCATTTCATGAGGGTTTATGACGGTGGTGGTTTAGAAGTTTTGTTGATTGATGGTTTAGATGACTCAACTTGCACTTCTTATTATAATGTATAGAAATACGGATTCCAACTATAAACCATATAAACGGTAGAGAAATATTTATATTGGTCATCAAATGATAACTAGAAGAATTTCAAAAATATAGTGCATTAGACAATATGGAATTTTAAACTTAAAGGGGTAAAGAAAATACTAGTACACAAGTTCAAAAATATTTTGACGTAAATATCGCATTACCTATAGTATCTTATAGGACTTGCGGTGGCTACGTCATATATATTCATAAACAGGATAGTGTGTAGGTTTTTCGGACTTAGATCAATGGTTTTTTCTCTATCTAAAAACCTCGTTTACCTTCTTTGCAATCTAGTAAATACCATTTCAAATAAGTCATTCGCTTTATCTGAGAGTAAAGTATATTTTCTTAAATGAATAGAACTTTTTAACAAGAAGTTTTTGAAAGTATAATTGTGATAATTTCTAGACTTATTCTGTAGTAATCTAAATATTTGCTTGCTTCCTCTTCTGCCAATAATTTCACAGAGATACTCGAATTCTTCAATATCTAAATGATACAATCCTTGAATGTCTAGCCCTGAGTCATTGATTATTTTCTTTTGAATCTTATCTTCGTAAATCTTGATTGATGGGAAAGTAGACATTGAAACTACCATAAAATAGTATTTATTACTAGAGGTTATTAAATCATGGCTCTTAGAGTCAATAATTTTTTTAATACTTTTTATAGCTTGATTCATCGGACTAATAACAAATTTATCAAAAGTATTATCTATAAAATCAAAATTATCTAACGCTTCAAATGAAATCCTTGAGCTTTTGGCTTCAATAACCAATATTTTATCACCCAATTTTATTATCACATCAGGAGACTTATTTTGGTTTTTATTATATGCAAATTCTTTTATCAGTTCATAACTAATGTTACTCTTATTAATTGATTCCTCAGAAATCCATTGGACGTACATTTCGAATGGTCGTCCAATGTATCTAACAAAACTCAAATTTTCTTTTGGAAATGAATCCCTAATCTTATGAAATAAAGATTCAAATAATTGTTCTTGCAGAAACTTTTTTGAAACAGGAATTACTTCATTAGGTGTTATTCTTAATAATGGCTTTTGTTGAAATAAAGCAAAATTCCAATTATCTTGAATGACTTCACTTGACCATGTTCTCCCTTCTTCCCATGAGAATGAAATCGAAGAAATAATTTCTTGTATTATTGCCTTCAATGATGTATCTGTAAAATATTCCCGAATATTCAATATCCAAGGTTTATTAAAACCCTTGGGTTGTTTTTCGTAGAATGATATTATTGCAAATATCGAAGCCAGATAATCTTCAAGTGAATAACCATATTTGTTATAGAAACTGTCTGGATAATTTACATATTCTTTGGAACTTTGTAAACGAGAAATTATTCCAGGTTCAAAATACATTAGCCATGTTCTTGAAATAGCATTTCTCATGTTTTCAAAATTATTAAAGTGATAGTTGCTAATGATATAACTCAAAAACTCTTGATTAGCAATGTCCTCTTTAACGAGATGATCTTGTATTGCAACAACTAATAACATAACCTGTAAAACTCCAAATTCTATATTGCCTGAAACGCTTTTATTTGCATTTTTTTGATTAGTTAAAATATATTTCCATGTAGTAAGCAATCCCTGTGGACTACAAATTATTGAATCATTAAGTATATTTGAAAATTCCTCACCTGATTGTGGTTCATTTTTAACTAGATAATCGAACAATATTTTACTTAAATCCTTATCATTCATTTCGTAAAAAGATAAAATTGATAATAAAATAGTGTAAGGATAACAATTCCAATTCTCAATGATCTCATTGATTTTAGTTAAAGGCAACTTGTCGTTAAATATTTTAGAATACTCAAGATATGTAAATATATATTCTTTCAGAAAATTCATCCCTCCAAATTAAAGTCCGATAACGTGGATGGTCAATAATCAATTAACCCCCTACCTCTAAGCAAAAATAAGAAGGGGTTATATTATCCCCTCTTTAGCTTCATTTTATCAGATTTTCAACTCTAAGATATACAGGTTTTTTTATTGCAAGTGGCTCACTTTTTTCCTAGCGTTCACTTCAAACGTAGCTCACTTTTATTATAGCGTTCATAATTATACACAGCAGTCTATATTTTAAGATATTCTTTATCAGCGTCTACCTTCTTAATTTGACTTACCGCAATAAGTAACCATAGTATTGATCCAGTTAGCATTCCCCCCCATATAACCGTTAAGTCTTGGCTCTTGATTGGAGTAAATGGATCTCGCACTAATTTCTCGTTATACCCACCACTTGTAGAATAGCGTTGTTCATAAACTGCACCATTCCAGTTATCCGTTCTATACTTTATGGTTACATAAGATGTTGTCTGTGATGAAACGGTACTCCATCGAACAGTCATAGCTAATATAAGTAGAACTAAAATAATTCCAGGTATTTTCCAGTCCTTTATTAACCCATAATCCATTAGCTTTATCTTCATCTTTTTCCAAGGAAAAACAAGTAATAACCAAATAACGGTAGCTAATATGATCACAATCCATACAATACCTAAAATGCCTAATATGTTCCTAGTCATTCCCATAGCCCAATTGATACTGAATACTAAATATCCAAAAAAATATACCAAAGCAACAATTACCGCAGGAATCTTCCAGTTCTTCATTCTTGCTCTCCCCTATTTGGTATTTCTTTTTTTACTATGTGATAATTCACACTTCTCTTCCTTTTTTTAATTGTAAAATATAAGAGCAGTCCAATGAGGGAGAATAGCACCAGATATGCTACTAGTGAATGATTATTTATGTAATGACCAAAAAATCCTGTGTGATCTTTCGAATTACCTCCTGATAACCCTTTGAAATCTAATGCCTTAATCTGATCCCACACCTTCGGTTGTTGTATCGGAGAAGCAATATCAGGGATAGGTGTAATTGTACTTCCTGTATAAATGTCAGGATCGGTAACATATGGAGTGCCACTTTGTTTAAATCTCACTCCATTAACACCTCCAAAATCAAAAGTCATATATCTCACCACCTTATTTTAATGTAATTCTTCATCCACCCAATTCCAATTTCGTAATATTTCTTCAAAAACCTACCAATTCCTTCAGCCGAACAAAATTTCCCTTTATTTTGAATATTTGCTATGGTAATTGTACAGTTGCACCCTGCTTTTTAGCTTTTCTGTCTTAAAGCTTTTGTTTTAACCCCCCCACCCCTTTGGGAGTTTGAATCGGTCCTTTTCTTAGACGCAGAAAATTAACTCTATGGGAAAGAAAAAAGGCTATTGCATTAGGCCTGAAGTGCTATCTTTTTTGTCTAAATAGTCTTCTTTATAAGTTATTTATCCGCTAAAATGTCCTTCAGTGGTGGAAAATACATCACTATTCTCAATTAGAATCTAGATTCCATTAGTCACAGAACAAAAATAACCCTACAGCCTACTCCTGTAAGGGATAAATCAATTAACCGAATGTTACATAAGACACTTATGTAACATTCGCATATTACTTTAGTTAGATCCGTCGAAGTATTAGTACAGCCTTTCAACAAAAATAATCCTTGAACACTATATCCCATATTGATGGCGAAGAAGTGAACTTAAGACAAAAAAATCCCCTACACTCAAGAGTGTAGGGTAAATGTACACAATAGAGTCGTTAGCTCCTACGTTGATCGCTAAACTAAATTAATTTAAGCCTATTTCCGTTACCTTTACGATTTGAGCCTTTTTCACTGTTACTTTACATGTGGCAGTCCTTTTTCCATCCACTGTTGTTACTGTGATGGTTGCTGTTCCTGATTTTAAACCAGTTACTTTTCCATTTAAGTCTACTGTTGCTACTGAAGTTTTACTTGATTTCCAAGTAACTTTTTGATTTGTGGCTGTAGTTGGCGAAAACGTAGGGATTAATAATTCATTATCTCCTACGTTTATAGATATGGTTTTCTTATTTAAACTGACTTTTGTTACCTTTACGATCGGTAGGCTTTTCACTGTGACCGTACAAGTAGCCATCTTACTTCCATCGACCGTAGTTACGGTAATAATTGCTCTACCTGCTTTTACGCCGACTACTTTACCATTTGAGTCTACTGTTGCTACGGCTGTGTTGCTACTTAACCAAGTCACAGTCTTATTGGTGGCTTTCACTGGAGCTAAAGTAGCTCTCAAAGTTTCATAAGCACCTACATTTATGGAGGTAATGGTTTTATTTAAGCTGACACCTGTTACTAATATAGGTACAGCAACAATCCGAACCTTGTAGGTTGTTGTCTTACCACCAACGGTAATAGTCAGAACCTGATCTGTGGTTGCTACTGAACTGTTGAAACCAGATACATTGGCAGTAGTAATGCTCTCTACTTTAGTGCTAGTATCACTGTAAGTTCCAGTGACAACTAATCCACTGATGTCTAAGGTGTTGCCTACTGTATAGCTAAGTTTGGTGGCAGGAGTAGTTATAGCTATACTTTGCAGAGTTTTTGATGCTATAACTTCGAACTTTCTATCATATTTTAAAGCGTAATCTTTTGCAGAAGATGGGTTATATCCTATAATTGTAGTTGTAACTGGAATTGTGGATGACTCATCGCTTATTTTTGTTGTACTCGAGTTAAATCTAATAGTCGTTAAACTTCTGCAATCGGAAAAAGCCATCATACCGATACTTGTTACTCTTTGCGGTATGTCGATAGTTTCCAATCCTCTACAATACCGAAAAACCTCGTCATCGATACTTGTTACTCCTTGCGGTATATCAATAGTAGTTAATCCTGAACAACCGTAAAAAGCACCTTCGCCAATACCTGTTACTCTTTGCGGAATACTTACACTAGTTAAGCCTGCAGGACACGCAAGTAAAATAGTCCCTGCCTTATCGAAAAGTATCCCCTCTATACTTGCGTAATTTAAATTATCAACTGCTACTGTAATAGTAGTTAGACCTGTGCAACTCCGAAAAACTCGGTCGCCAATACTAATTACTCCTTTAGGGATGCTAATACTACTTAAGCCTGTACAACAGGCAAAAGCTTCGGGGTCAATACGTGTTACTGCTTGCGGAATGCTTATACTACTTAAACCCGAGCAATTGGCAAAAACACCGTCCCATATTCGTGTTACTCCTTGAGGAATGCTTATGCTAGTTAAACCTGTGCAACCAGCATAAGCACAGCTTAAGATACTCGTTACTCCTTCGGGAATGTTAATAGTAGTTAAGCTTGTACAACCTAAAAAGGCATGGCTACCTATACTTGTTATTCCCTGCGGAAGAATTATGGTACTTAAGCCTGTACAATTGCTAAAAGTATAGTCATTGATACATGTTACTCCATGTGGAATATTTATGTTAGTTAGACCACTGCAATTTTCAAAAGCTTGGTTGCCAATAAATGTGACTCCTTGCGGTATAATTATAGTAGTTATACCTGTTCGATAGCGAAAAGATTGATCTCCTATACTAGTTACAGGAACTCCACTTAATGTACTTGGTATCGCAACGACTCCCCCAGTCCCTGTGTAACTCGTAATTTCGGCTTCGCCATTTATTATAGAGTAAGTATAATCCCCATCCTGAGCCGCTTGTACTTGACTACTACAACACAATAAAATAACCATCATCATTATACCGACAAGAAATGTATGTACTTTACCAACTTTAATTATTCTCACGATATTCCCTCTTTCATATTTTCTTTAAGCACCAGTTTCAGACAATTGTTAATTCTCACCCCTTCATTTACCTTCGTAATCACGTAGTTGTTCCCGACCACAAGGGTATAGGCATATTCAATATTTTCATAATATCATACACTTTTAGAATTATTTGTCGTATATGGGAATTCTGGAAGATAATATAACCTGCTCACAATCCTTTAATATACTTGACCTTCCGCTGACCAAAAACTGTTAGTAACGAAATTCTACCTATAAAAAAAGCTAAAAGCTTAACCCTCAGTTCCGATGCACGATATATGCAATCACATTATCTCCGCTCAACTTCACACCTAAAATCCCACAAGACAAATCGTACTCCTGTTAATTGAGAAAAAGTGAACAGAGGACAAAGAAATCCCCTACACTTCAAGAGTGTAGGGGAGAACAAATTCGCTTTAACCTAAGTACCTTATATACTACTAAATATTTCTATTCTCTTTTCCCTAACTGTTCATATCCTAACAAAGAACTAGGGTTGAATGATTCAGATTCCCACCTTGGTATAGTTCTTTTTTCTTCCCTATATTTATTTAGCAAATTATCTAAACCCTCTGGAGAATCAATTCCTAAAATAATTTTAATTTTATTAAAGTATTTTCTTGAATTTGCTCGAGCAAAAATTTCAAATGCACTATTAAAATGTCCTAAATATATAAGTGTTTCTGGCCACCATCTTGAACCTTCAGAATCTAAATCCGCTCTTATAAAAAGTACAAAGTCTGCTTGCATTAGGTATCTAAACTCAATTCCAGATAACTTGTTTCTTTCTTTCAATAAATCAGCTCTTAAAGATAACCTTCTAAGATTTAACCTAATAGTTCTATTTTCTAACGACTTAATATATTGGCGGAATGTTATAAAAGATACCATTACCTCACGACCATGATCTGAATTGCCTAGAAGATAGTATTTTTGTTCAACAAGGTATACCACAAAATTATAACGCTCATGCTTTAAACAAATTGCGATCGCATACAAGAATAGTTCATGAATAATAAACTTGAAATTGTCGAAATCGACATCCGTCCATTGATTTGTATTATCAGAACGATACAAATAGGGTATTAACCTTTCGAAGAACCTATGAAGTCTTCGAATATACTCCTCATCTTTCACATATTTACTAATAGTTATGAATAGTTGGATAGCTTCATCTCTATAAGGTAAAAAATCCTGAATACTCTTGACAACATTCTCATCAAATTCGCCTTCCTTACTTTTAATTCTGAAAAGCTCAAGATTTTGACTAAATAATTCAAGGTATTCGTCTAATAAACCTAATGCAATTGTCTTATCATTTTTAATAGCGTCGATTGCTCTTTTTAAAAGTACAGATGTACCCATTCGTATAGGTGTATCATTCTCTAGAAATTCAGGCCTTTTCCCAATTTCAGGTTTAATATATAATGGTTTATCAAAAATCCATCTTAAGAGCTTTTCAAAATTATCGGAATAGGAATCTGGTTCACTTAGGTCAATATATATTCTAGATTTATAATATGTTGGCAAATATGGTTTCCCATTTTCATCCTTTTCGCTAACAATGGCAACAAATTTATTTTGTTGCTGATTTTCATACACTTCTTTTGAAATAATTTGTGTTTCTGTACCAACCCCATTACTTCTACCATCAGCTTTTTCCGAATATTTTCTATCACTAATTATTGCAACTTTTGCTATATCGGGATCTGTCACCATTTTTTCCATAAAAGCATAAGCATCATTACCTTCTCTTAAGTCCCATTTATCTAGGATTACATTAACTCCAGACTCCCTGATATTTGTTGCCAATTCGAGAACCCATTGCTCATGTTCTATGTTAGACCAACTATAAGAAATAAATAGCTTCGGTGCTTCCATTATTTCACTCCTTTGTTCAAATCAACAAAATCCCTCATGGACAAATATTCTCTTATAAGTAGGTGAACTAAAATTATTCCAAAATTACGAACCACTTCATTTAATAATATTACCAATTCGACAAGTAATTGCCTATTTCCTTTCTGATCCAATAAAAAACACCCAAACCTTAAAGTGTTTGAGCGTGAGTCGAATTCTACTAGATTCCCTTCAGCCACCCACATAGGCTCCTGTAACGGGTTTGCTTCTGAAAGTCAGGCATTTCCCACAATCTACTGTAAGTTACTCAAATATTCTGAAAACAAAGTAATATAATCTATAAATTCGTCCAAATTAGGTCATTTTTAGCTATCAAGGATAATTGCATCATGTATTTCAGCAATAAGTTCCTCTATTCTTCCATATGGTACAAATATATCCATATTCAGTATATCATTCGATATAGAGAATAACGCTCTGGAAGTGCAAGAGTTGCATACATCGATTTAGAAAAAAAATAGATTGAACTTTAGGCAATGTATTATTCTTAAAGGATAGAATTTTACTGTTATCGTCCGTGGTATTCTGATCCTAGAAGAACTTTGCCAACTCAATTAATTGAAGCTAAAGAAGTCATTACAAAGCCTACCTGAATACCAAAGTAGGCTTTACTTATGTCTGGGTGACCATTACTGGTTATGAATAGGCCACCTTTTCTCGAAGGTGAAATCTCCTCATTGAGTAATTATAAACGACATTTCTAGTCAATTTTGCATCTTCATAGACCCTCCTCCCAATTGCCAATTTTATTTTTAGCATTCTATAGATATAAAGTAATGTATTATTAAATTATATGTATATAATAAATTCCACTGTTAATATACTTTAATAATAATTATTTGCAGGTTTATTAATAAAATTTCTAGTTTTATGCATATAAATCCAAATTAGACTCTATAATATATTATCAGGAGGTGAGAAGTGCAGTCAAATAAATTTAAAAAGTAATAATTAACTACTTTTAGATTAAAACTAACCCTTTTTATTGAATTTATTTTTCCATCTACTCTTCATAGGAAAGCTTAGATTAGCAAGTAGGAGGTTTTTTATATGAAAACAAGAAGTATATTTGATATACTTAATAAACGGTTTGCCACTGGATTTATCGGCATGAAGAAAAACTTCTGGGAAAGCTTAAAACAAGACTTTTTCGACCAACGTGAATTTTATATTTTAATAACTATCGCTACCGTTAATTCTACCTTCAGTAAATCTATTAATCCTTATCTTCATCTAGCCATTTTATTATTAATATCATTCGGATTTGGTGTACTTCTTATAAGAGAAGTAATATCACTTTTACATGATAAAGATTTAATCAAATAATAACATTGCAGAAAAGCCAGAGCGTGTCAACTTTCTGGATACTTATGTATATTGGTATAGAATTATCCTTATATAGTCAAAAAGGCTAACCAACAATGGTTAGCCTTAGAGATTCAATATGATCATTTAACTATTTGGATATTTCACGAAAAGAAATAATCTTAGCTTACCAATTTATGGTTAGTGGTCTATAAGAGGTAAATATCTTGTATAGCCTTGAGCCAATTGTTGGTTGGTATATGGGTAGGTAGTTGTTCCTCTCGGTCTTCTCTCTCCGCTTGCTCTTAATTCGTTTTCGCCCATGTGTTGTTTGCAGATAAATGGGCAAGTTTGATCTTGCTCTACAAATTCTTCATTCCTTTTTAGGTAATAGTCATAGAGAATAACATCAAAATCTGCTATTCGTTCGCATCCTTCTACAGAGCATTTGGTATCCTTAGCATAAGCATAATATCTTTTAACATTCATTTTACTCAACAACCTTTCTCATTCTTGACCATAATTTTTTCCAATTAAACATGCATTATCCCATTCCTCTTTAGTCAAATATTTAAAAACAGCTTGCTGAATCGGCAAATTACTGAATACCGACACAGTACAATCGTTTCTTAAAATTCTTGCCCTGCCAATCGCCTGAATTAATTCCGATTCTATCAAGTACAATTGGATTTCTCTAAGCATTGGATCATCATAAGTGTTAAAGTAATATTCAAAACCATTACGGTGAATCTTCTCATAGCTCATTTGCGTATCGTTCGGTACTGGTTTATTTCCTAGAGCATAAGCATATAGAAGATAAACAATTGGGGTTACATGCGGAGTTCCCACAACAGCAATATCCAATCCACCAAATGCGTCCAGACCTGAAGTTGCCCCAAAGGTGGCGATGGTATTGAACTCTTCCTTTAAAGACTTGTATGTGATAGTCGGCATGTCTCCAATTATTCCTAGTGCCATATCTATTAATTCCTCGTCGTTATTAATTTGCCAACGGCTAAAACTCTTTTGGGGATATTGAATAATATTACCCTTTAATTCAACGTCTCCAATATCACTCCAGACCATTCGGTCACCAAACGCTAACCTACATATTTGCTCATTCAGTGTAGCACTCATAATAATTATTTTTTTATTTAGAGGTAATTCACGTTTGCTAATAAAGCTTATTACTTCTTTGTCACCTATGAAATTTTTAATGAAATGAGTACAATCTAAAAAACCTAGTATGTTTGTATTTATTTTAGAACTGAAGATTATTGAGTTATAAGCCTTACTATTTCCTTTAAGTAAATTGTTCGGCATTACATACACAATATTTGTTTTTCCTTGGACGACGAATTTTAATAAATTATCAATTATCTCCAGAGTATGCCTGTCTGAGGATTTTATATTTCCTAGTGATTTCAAATCTGTTATAGCTACCGAGTCAATAGGAAATAAGATTCTAAAAATATCTTCGTCAATAATAATAGTTTTGTTATTGCTACCTTTAATGTACATCAATTTCTGATGAGTGGTAAACAATGTTTTTTCTGTATTTAGTGCTTTATCGATTTGTATCAAGTATTGCTTGACCACAGGATACTCTTTAGCCAAGATGTTGATGTATTTAATGGCGGAATGAAATGCACCGATTCTATAATAATAGTCTAATTTATCTTTGTGTTTAGCGGGGAGTTCTGGAAATTCTGGAGTAACTGCAACATCATTACCTATAGCTAAACTTCGTTCATAAACTTCTGCTTTGAGTCTATGTGTTGGAAGGGCAATAGTAGTATCTTTCGCATCCAAGTACAATTCTGTTTTACCTATACCTGTTGGGGCTTTAACGCAGTAGATTTTGCCTACATCACCGTTATCTTGAATCTCTCTATATATCTCGGACAACTTTGTTTCAGCATCTTTGAGTGATATTAAAATTGGCTGTTCATAGATATTTACTTGCCCTCTTGGGATTTTCCCCTGCAACACCATATTAATTCCATGTTCGCACTCGTCTTTAAAAGGACAGAAGTTGTCACATCGTTGGGGAGCATAATTTCTTTTATTTATATAGGTAAATGTAGCATTCCAATGGTCAATATCATATTCTTCATTTTTAGCTAAACCTTCACTTAATTTTTCCCTGCCACTCTCAATTGTAAGCAGGTTTGTTGCTAATCCGAATAATTCTGGATGATATGCCCAATAAGCACCATCAATATATTCCTTATACAACCTACAATTCTCTTCCAATTCGCCCCAATTATAATTTCTTATAACCTTTACTCTTGGTTCTTTAGTGTTTGTTACATGATATTTTTTCTTATCAGGTGACGTAATTGTCTCTTTACCGAAAATTATACGATAACCTCTTTTGACGTTATTACCGCAAGTCTTATAGTAGTATATTATAGGACTTGCGTCTTTTACGTCATTTCCCGAAATAACACCATTATCTTCAAAATACTTAATATCGGGAAGACCATTAACCGTATTTACCCCTACGCTTTGGCAATAATCTTTAATTGTCCTTGAGGAGTTATTATTTTCATCCTTAGAATTAATATAGATAACCAAATTGTCGATTAATTCTGGAATGGTAATTCTGGCATCATAATTACCATAAATTAGTTCCTTGCCACCAAAAAACATACGACTAGGGTCTTTACACCCTTTATCACATTCAGGGAATATTTTCATTAAAGCTAACTGCACAAGATTTCGAACTCTAACGTCAGCAACTTCATGCTCTAGCACAAAAACTACTCTAAACTTATTATTATTTACGGAAGAAAAGGTTGAATATGCAAACGCAGGAGTAATATTATATTTTTGACATCGTTCAATCGTTTGCTCTAGGGTAATTCCTTTATCAAAGTCTAGGCCAAATAGTTGTTGTTTGAGAAATCCTTTATTATTTCTTTTTTCACCTTTAAAATTTGCGGGACACCAACTATGTCCGTAGGGTTGCACCATTAAATGTGCCAACCATTTTACTGTTGATTCAACGGTCATTTCAGCAAGATGATTGCTTATTTCTGAGATTTCGATATTATTGGGTTTCCTATGATAACATTTATCGTGATCCATTGGGATTTTTAAATTTAACACTGCCATTTTATTGTCCTGCCTTCCTATATAAATAGGAAGTAAGATGGGTTATTTATTGGTGATTTTTCTAATGTCCTTATCTCATTTTTGTATGTCCCATTTAAAGTTTTTTTGCAAGTCTTACTTCTCAATTAAACGATTGATATTTTAATCTACTTTTAAATTTTTGATGGCACATCTCTAGCGCCAAACATTACTATTTCACATATTTTAAGACTAATCACTTTGCTTTAGGATCTTTTCGCCAATTAATTATTTACCTATACCTCGTTTTCTTCATCCTAATCCATACTTTCACAAACTCCTTTCTTAAAAAAACGGAAAGAAAAAAATGACCTGATGATTTGAGGTCATTACTTTTTTCTTTAACCTATATTAGTATAGCAAACCCATAGCCATTTGTCAATAGTCTGTAATTAAATTATCTTATCACACCTTGCCCATTAATGTCAATACACTTATTCGTAATTATTGTCTATTTTATACGAACATGAGATGTTAAATAATCCCATATCATAGATTAAGACCATCTCATGCAAAACATCTTCAATATGACCTTAACTATCTCGACACAATGTAAAAAAACAACCCCAAACATAACTAGAGGTTGCACTACAAAAAATCTATTTTATCCTAAACGCGACTTTGCTTAAAAATCAACTCATACAAGTCCAAGAGGATTACGGACGTTAAAAGTATAGTCATCTTAAAGACTGGTTTCTTGCTCTCTGTTAAGTCGATTACTTCCTTCTGGATAATAAGTACCATGATAACAACAAATCCCTCACAACCTGTCTTATAGACGCTGTAGGGGGTTTGTTTGGGTCAATAGGATGAGCAATGAAAATAATCGTGATTTCCTTGAAGGTGCTAACTATAACTATTATATTATTGACCTTAAAGGAAACAACTTCTTCCCAAATAATATAGGAATAAAAAAACGCCTTCAGCCGTACACAAAGCACGTATAAAGACGTTCGAAGTTTATTGTAATAAAGGAACCTTCACTCTAGTCCATTTTGAGACGTTGTTTGTTACAACTGAAATTCTCCAAAGCACAATAGTCATCAAATCCATTTTGAATATCTTCAGTAACTAGATTGGCATAATGGTTAACTTGCTTTAATGAACTATGACCAAGAATCTTTTTTAGAGAAAAAATATCTCCATGATTTATTATCCACATCCTTGCAAATGTGTGGCGAAACAAGTGTAACGAGTATTTCTCTACGCCCCTTTTCTTACAGTACTTTGTGATTCCCATTTGAAGAGTCGTTCGAGGTAATTGCTCACCAAATTCATTACAGAACAAGTAATCTTCTGGCTCATTTGCTTTTCGAAATTCTAAATACTCGACTAAAATATTGTTAAGGGTTTTGCTTATTGGGATGTAGCGTGGTTTCCTATTTTTAGTTCTGGTAACAAGTAAAATACCTGACGATAAATCATTATCTTTGATTCGTATGCTTCGTAATTCTAATGCTCTAATACCAGTACCTAGTAAGAAATTAATAATCACCCAATTCCTGTACACAGAAAATGAATCCATACTGGGCTTTTTTAATAAGATTTCTAGTTCTTGTTTCGTATAGGTTTCTTTTATCTCTTCCCTAGTTTTGATATCTTTAAAACCAAACTTTCTGATAATCCCTAGTTCCATGCCATATTTAATCGCAGGAGAAATTCCATGGATGTAAGTATTGATGGTTACATCTTTTACACCTGTCCCCTTTAAATGTAGGATATAATCATCAATTAACTCCCTGTCAATTTCGTTGGCTTTCAATTGGTCGATGTCAACAAATTTGCCAAACATCCTTACACTAACCTTGTAGAAATTAATGGTGTACTCAGATAGGTTATTGACCTTGCACTTTTTGATGTAAGCTTCATGAAGCTCTGTGAAAGTCTTGTCACTCCCTTTGCTCATGGTCATCCGTTTTAACCCACTTTTCGATTGCATAAAATATCATTCCTCTCAATATTTATGCAAGCTGAGCATCAAAAATGGCGGTTTAAAAATCACTCAAAACTGCGTGAATTCTAAACCACCACCTTGTTTAACCAACACCCCTTAAACCCTTACAAACCCTGTGTTTACGCCCCTTCTACCCTACTCCCACTCAATCGTTCCAGGGGGTTTCGAGGTAATATCATAGACAACCCTGTTAACA
>Ga0209728_1001450_pt1 | contig 14497 bp, 14 predicted proteins | sample RifGroD1_FD_183997 | JGI IMG/M metagenome (GOLD analysis project Ga0209728, IMG submission 183997) | Groundwater microbial communities from Rifle, Colorado, USA - Groundwater D1 (SPAdes) (version 2) | ecosystem: Environmental > Aquatic > Deep subsurface > Groundwater | place: Rifle, Colorado... | reverse complement strand
GTGACATGTCAAACGGGAGCAAGTGTCTTGTAAGGCTTTGTCGCCTTACGCTTTCATAATTTCTAGCTATCGCGTCGAAATTCTGGATTTATTTTTTAAATTAATTTTTTGTTTTTGTATGGGAATAAATAATAAAATAAATATATAGGGTGGTATTAATAACACATTGGATAGTAAATTAGTAGACATATGTTACAAAAAGTATAGAAAACAAATTACCACTAGCTGGTCAGAATTAGCTAATACATGGGGTTACTGCTCTGCTGAAGCTTTAAGGTCTAAATTTAAAAAATATAGAAAAGCAAATGGAACATTAAAAGCAAAAGATATTATTAATGGTATTATTCTTGGTAAGGGTGACAGAGAATTAATTATCCCTGCACCTGTCCCACCTATTCCTAATTATAAAGAATCTGTAGAAATTAAAAGTGATAATTCTCAGGTATCAGACAAATTATTGGAAATGATTATTAATAGTTATGTTTAGGAAATAAAATAATTGAAAGAAAATGAGGAATATATTATGTCTATTAAAAGTTTTGAAGTTGATGATTTGTATGAAGATGATGAAATTAAAGAATTGGCTAAATTAGTATTGCCAGATCCAACATTGCTCGATTTTTACAATAGATTGTCTAGACGAGAAATTTGGATAAATACTTTTATTGATGATACATGTGTAGAACATGCTAAACAAATTATAGATTGGAATTTTAAAGATAAAGGTATTCCAATTGAGCAAAGAGTAAAGATTAAAATATTCCTTCATACAGATGGGGGAGATACGACAGCTATGAACGCTTTAATAGATGCTATTACTCTTTCTAAAACTCCATGTGCGACAATTGCTATGGGTAAGATTTTCAGTGCTGGTGCTATGATTTTTCTTGCTGCAAAAGAGAGATTACTATTTCCTACTTCAAGAGTAATGATTCATAAAGGATCAAGTGGAATTATTTCTGATGTAAATAAGATAATTGACTATTCTAAATTCCTTGAGAAAGATAATGAAGTAACAAAAGAATTTATTCTTAAAAATACTAAAATTACTCCTAAAAAATACAAAGAAGTTGAGGATAAGGATTTATATTTATTCCCAAATGAATGTATTGATATGGGTATTGCTACAAGAATTGTTCAGGATATTGAAGAGTTATTTTAGATAATTTTAAACCGTAAAATAAATCTATAACAATCACAACAATAAAAATAAAATATAAAGGCAGGAATAAAACCATATGCAAATTAATAAACAAAAATATACATTATCTCAAGTTGAAGAAATTATTGATTCTCATATTGAATCTGACACAAATTTTACTTTTGTGTGTAATTTTGAATTAGCTCATTATATTTATGATTATTTAGGAAATGAATATGATGTGGAAGCAGATTCAATTGAACTTTCTTCAGAAGTGGATGAATATTATGTCTCTTTAAATTTTTATAAAAATGATATTACTTTTGTTTGTGAATATGCAAAATGGGATCAAGCAGGAACATATAAATATGATGATGGAGATAAAATTGATTATTTTGTATTTAGCAATATGAGTTTCGGAGATATTAGGGAATATTTATCTAGAGATGGATGCATAAGATTTTGTGAATTAGTTGATGAAGATTGTGTTGATAATTTAGAGGTTGAGAGTATGGATGATAGTCAATACGATGTAAGTCCTGAATGTGCTAATTGTGTTGGTTGCGATGAACATTGTGGTCGTGGGAATCATGATGAGGAATATATTAATGAACCAGATGAAGATGTTTGCTCAGAATGCGGTGAAACAGATTGTGATTGTGGTTTATGTATGTGCGATGATTGCCGTTCACAAAGACATGATGATATTGTAAATGCATCTGTTGGTAAGGCATTTGAGAAAATTATGGCGAGTGAAGGTTGTCCGAATTGTATTGTTGATGCTTTATTTCAGATGAGTTTGGAAATGAAACGCCTCGGATGGTCGGATCATCAGATGTATATAGATGATTGTAATTGTTGATTATCCAAGGATAAAATAAAATAAAATCTAAGTTTTAATTTTGTGATTGTTTAAGTTAATTTAATATTTTACAGTAGATAAATCTCATCAAGAAATTGGTGGGATTTCTTGTATTGTAAAGGTACAATGCAAATAAAAATAACTGACTTTAATATTTAGAGTTTAGTCAGTGCTCTAGAAAGGATGATAAAAATGTATCAAGAGAAAATGGTGGTCTGTCTTAAAAACAATGGCAAAATTCTTAGAGAAAAGGAAGGAATTATTCAAATTCCATTTGGTTCAGATTATTCTATTTACATTAAGAATATGGAATCAAGGAAAGCAAAAGTTAAGATATCTATAGATGGAGTAGATGTACTTAACGGTCAGTCATTATTGGTTAATCCAAATGATACAACTGAATTAGAAGGATTTTTGAATGATTACATTGCGAAAAATAAGTTTAAATTTATTCCTAAGACAAAAGAAATTTCTGAATATCGTGGAGACAAAATTGAAGATGGGCGGATTAGAATTGAGTTTTGGTATGAGAAGAAAAAACCAATAACTCAACAGATTAATCAAGTATTTAATCCTATTAGCCCTTGGATTACTTATAAACAACCTATTTATGATTATAGCCCTACTTGGATAACTGTTACGTCTAGTACAGATATAAAACCTAAATCTGTGCAAATGGATTGTTTAAGATCGTTAAATAATGATATTTGTACGACAAGTTTTACTACTCAAAATCTTTCTGCTCAAAATTGTTCTGTAAATAATTCTTTAAATCTTAAAAGTTTTGACGAAGGAATTACTGTAAAAGGCGAAGAAATTTCACAACAATTTAAGTATGGAAATATTGATGTATTAGAAGAAAATTCTCATGTGATTATTTTGAGATTAGTTGGATTTAATGATATAGGAGATAAAGTTGAGAAAGTTATTACTGTAAGAGATAAATTGCAATGTAGGATTTGCGGTAAAATTAGTGGATCTAGTAGTAAATTTTGTGATAGATGTGGCAGTTATTTAGAGTGATATAATTTATATAATTAAATAATATTTTTACAGTAGATAAGGAGCATTATTGATTTGGTGCTTCTCTTTGTGTTGTAAAGATACAATACAAATTTATGAGTGAAACGAGGTGAAATAAAAATGACAGAACAAAATACACAAGAACATAAGGATGAAGAAAGATATGTTTATATCTACAATCCAGAGCAAGCTTCATTCTATATGGAAAATGGAATTATGGTAAAATCAACAGGAATTCATCCTAAAACTAAAAGAGTCTGGTACAAATTTTCGTTTAATGATAGTTCAGATGTATATAGTCAGTGGTGTGTTAGAGGTAGGTAGTTTATGAGTGACTAAATAAAAATGAAAGTGGGAATTAATAATGGCAAAGAAAAATGAATTAGTAATCAAAGGCAAGACAAAAGTTTGTGGAATAAATATTCCTAATGTTTATGGTGGGTTTAGTGGTAATCAAAAAGTGATGTTAGTAAAAACTATTTCAGAATTGCACAAAAGACCTCTTGGAGATATAAATAAATTAATCAATGATAATATTAAAGATTTTGAGATAGGAATTGATATTTTAGACTTGAAAGGTGATAAAGATTTCGCTATGGTTTTGATTCAGAGCGAAATTTATACTAAGAATGCATTAAATGCTAGTAAGAGTTTATTTTTATTGTCTCAACAAGGATACACTATTTTGCTAAAACTGCTTGAATCAGAATTAGCCATGAAACAATATAAAATAGTAATTAGAGATTACTTTAAGTTAAAGGAAGAAAAAGAACTTAAAGAAACTAATATAATATATCTTACACACGAAGAAGTAGAGCAATTAGTTACTAGAAAAGATGGAACTATTAGAAGAAATAGAGAAGTTCATTCCATATCAACATTTATTCAAAATGGAGAATTACCAAACAATAGAATATCCTACGCAAAAATTACTAATCTTACCTATGATATTTTGTTTGGAATGTACGCAAAAGAAATAAAAGAGCATTTAGATTTAAGACAACAAGATAATCTTAGAGATTTTCTTTCAACACCAGATTTATCTTTAATTAGAGAAATAGAAGATGAAATACATTGGATGTGTAAGAAAGGATATACTTGGAGAGAAATTTATAGGGATTTGGTCAAGGAGTATCCTGATCAAATTGAACCAGTTAGAGCAGAAAAATCTATTAAAGAATTAAAGAAAGCAAAGAGATTTGCTATAGATAGTAATGAGTTTAAGAAGTTGACTTAATTAGATTAATAAATAATGTTTTGTAAGTTATAAGAAGCTTGAGCAATCAGGTGTTTTCTGTGTGGATGGAATTGTGTTTAGATTATGCCTAGTCTTAATTGACTAGGTTTTTATGTGAGCATAATTTGTTCATATGGGTAAGGAAGTAAATTGTGAGGAGTAGCTACCTCATTCTGTGCGGCTTTCTTACTCTATTTATTTTGTATCGCACAGAAATAATATTACGCATAGAAAGAAGGAATTAGAATGGAAGAAGTCAATCAAGAGTTAGAAGTAAAAATGAAGATTTGTAAAATATGTGGCGAAGAATTACCATCAACAAAAGAATATTTTCATGTTCATAACGGATGCAAAGACGGCTTAAACTCTGTCTGTAAAAAATGCAGAAGCAAATTAGCTTCAGAGAAAAATCGTGGTAATGTTAATACCACAGGAGTAAAGAAATGTGTTGATTGTGATAAAGTATTAGAGATAAATTCAACAAATTTTAAGACATCTGCTAAATCATTGGACGGTTACTTAAACGTTTGTATTAAGTGCCAAATAAAGCGTAGAGATAAAGAATGTAATGAAGGATTTAAAAAATGCTCTAAATGTGATAGAGAATTTCCAATATCTAGGGACTATTTTCAATTAAGTAAAATATCCTTAGACGGGTATGTGAATACATGTTTGGAGTGCAATAATAGAAGATTCTTTCCTGATATAGCAAGTGAATCATGGTCAAATGAAGATATTAATATTGTAAAAGATAATTATAAAGAATTATTTACATATGATATTATACCACTTTTATCAGTAAAAAGAACAGAAAAATCAATATTACATATGGCAGGTAAACTTGGTTTAAGGAAAATAGAAAGTTATATTGAAAATTATGCTAGTTTAAAATATAAGATTATAGACAATATTCTTCATAAATATTGTAAGTCATGTAAAAGGTATTTACCTATGGAATATGATTACTTTCCTAAAGATCAATCATGTACAGACCAATTTAGAAATGTATGTCGCGAGTGCAAAGGAGAACAATTTAGATTTGACTCAGGTGTATATAGATGGTCTGAAAATGATATACGAATTCTAGAAGATAATTATCCATATATGACCAATAAGGAATTATTTAATACATATTTTCCATTCCTAAGTATAAATAAAATATTGCATAGGGCAAATGATTTAGGATTTTATAAAACAGAAGAAACATTAAAGAGAGTACATGATGAAATAGGTAAATTTCATTCTGAAAGATTAGAAGGAACTGATAAATGGAAAAATGAAAATAATCCTCAATTTGATAGTAAGAGATTTGGTTCACTAAATCCAAATTATAAAGGTGGAATCAGTGCTTTATATCAAGAATTAAGAAGAAATTTAAAACAATGGAAAATAGATAGTGTTGAAAATTGTAATTATGTTAGCTTCTTGACAGGAAAAAGATTTAATGATATCCATTATTTATATTCTTTTGACAATATAGTTAAAGATACTTTAAATGAAACTGGATTACCATTGTATGAAGATATTTCGTTTTATACAGATGAAGAAATAAAATTATTAGTAGATAAATGTCTTGAAATTCATTATAGACATCCTCTCGGCATTTGTTTAGAAGAAAGATACCACGCGAAGTTCCATGAGGAGTTCGGGTATGGCGGTAATACAGAAAAACAATTTTATGAGTTTTTAGATAATTATTATAATGGAAAATATAAAGACTTAGAAGAGATAATTTAATAAGGAAGTGTAAACTTAGTGGCAAGAGAAAAGAAATCAGTGGCAAATAATTCAATTGTGCCACAAGTTGATATTGATAATAATACAATAACATGCCCCATGTGCGGGGAAGCAAAATCTTCTGTAAAAGGAGCATCAACTTTTTATAAAAGTCTGTCTCCTTTATATGTAGGAATAAATTTAAAACATCCAGAACACCCTTGGATGGGTTTTTGTAAAGAATGTGTATGGAGCACCTATAATACTTATTATAATATTTTAAAAGATATGAAAAAAGCTATTTTAATAACCTGTATGAAGTTTGATATTCCATTTAATGAAGGCGATTATGATGGAGCAATGAAGCAATGTGTAAATAATCAATCTTCTCATCCTTTTAAAATTTATATGACAAAAGTTAATTCATTGGGTAATTTTAATAATTCTTTAACTGGTTTTGATCCTAAATTCTTGTTTGATAAAGAAACTGGAAAAGACCTTATAACCAACGCTTTAGAATTAGAGGTAAAAGATTTAGATTATAATATTAAACTTACTGAGAAAGATTTGCAAGTTAAAGATGATGTAATTAGACTTATTGGATATGATCCCTTTGCTGGATATTCTAATTTCGATCAGAAGTTTTTATATAATGAGTTGATTACTTATCTTGATGAAGATTTATTAGATGATGCATTTAAGTTATCACAAATATTACAATTGGTTAATAACAATAATCAAATAAGAAAAATAGATTTGGTAATTGCTACTTTAAGTAATGATACTAAGACATTAATATCAAATCAAGGAGAAATAAAATCTTTATCTTCAACTAAAAGTCAAATAGTTGGAAGCACAGATAAAATTGCTAAAGAAAATTCTATTTCTGTAAAAAATCGAGGAGATAAAAAAGCAGGAAAATCAACTTTGACTTATATGATGAAGAATTATAGAGAAATTGGTTTTGAAGATGCAGAAGTTGATTATTATGATCAATTAAAAGGCATAGGAATGAAACATGCTGCTGACATTTCAAATAGTAGTATATTAGAACAACTTAGATTTGATGAAAATGATTTAGATAATATGATTAAAGAACAAAGAACGCTAATTCAAAGTTTACAAAGTGAACTTGATGAGTCATTGGAAGAAAATAGAAAATTAAGAATTAAAATAAAATCAGAAACTATTACTGATAATTAAGGTGGTGAATATTTAAAATGACAAATCTCAATCGTGATAAAAAATTACTAACAACAAGAAAAATAGAAATGTATAATGCAAACTCTAAGATTATAAAGTTTTGGAGACGTAATCCAATTATTGCGGCTGAAGATTTGTTCGGTTAGTATAAGATTATTGGATTTTCAAAAATGGGTTCTTCAAATGAGTTGGAATACTCCGTATGTGTTGTGGTGTGAAAGTCGAAACGCAGGTAAAAGTTTTGAAGCAGCAGTATTAATGGGGTTAAAATCAATATTATATGAAGATCAAGATATTTACATAGTAAGCAATGTCGGAAGTCAAGCACAAGAATGTTTCACAAAAATTGAAGATATAGCTTTAGATAGAATTAATTCAATTAAATCGTTAAAAGATATATTTAGAAATGAAATAGTGCAAAGCCCTTCATGCAAGACTGGATTTTCACATAATCCTGTATCATTTCATGTTTCAACATATAATAATAGTGAAATATTTACACTTAATGGTAATCCGGATAATAACAGATCGAAAAGGGCAACGTGCGTATTTTTTGATGAGGCGGGGTATTCTGGTGAAGAACTGTTAGAAGCAATGGCAGCATTTGCAACTCAAGATAGTGATTTTGCAACTTCTGTACAAAAAGATTTTGATGTTAAAGCGTCAAGAAGGAATGTACCTACACAATTAATTTACGCATCTTCAGCATCTTCAGTTGATACTACATTCTTTAGAAAATACAAAGACTTTGCAATGAAAATGATGATGGGAAATAGAAATTATTTTTGTTGTGATATCCCTTGTAATATTCCTATTAATCCAATGATGGACGGGATAGAGCATCCTCCACTTTTACAAAAATCTAAAGTAGAAACAGCAATGACATCCAATAGGGATAAAGCATTAAGAGAGTACTATAATAAATTCGATTCGGATGGTGGAGAAACACAAATATATAAACGTGCCATGATAACAAGAAATAGCACATTCTCTTTACCAAAGTTTTCAAATGAAACTGGAAAAGAAAAATTCGCAATTGCTTTTGACCCTGCAAGAGCAGGAGATGGAAGTATTGTTTCTGTGATGCAAATCTTAAAAGATGATAATATTGGATACTATGGAAAAATTATAAATTGTACAAACATGATTGATTTAGCAAGCAAAAGAAAGATTAAAATGAAAACACCTGACCAAATTAAATTCTTAAAGCAAACAATACTAGATTATAATGGTAATAATCCTGATTATGAAAATATTGAAGCATTTTTGATTGATGCGGGAGCAGGAGGAGCTGGAGTTTCAGCTTATGCAGATAATTTATTAGATGACTGGTTTGACGATAAAGGTATAAAGCATAAAGGATTTATTGATAAAGTTTCTGATATTTATGAAACTGAAATTTATAACTATCCTAATGCATGGGATAAGTTAGCACTAATATCTCCTAATAAATATAGAAATAAAATGTGTGAAGAATTACAGGAGTTATTACAATTAGATTTGATTAAATTTCCATATGAATATTCTGGTAAAGGATTTGTAACATTAGCGTCTGATGATGGAAGTGAAAGGAATTTAAAAAATTATAATCTTTCATTTGAAGAGGAATTAGCATTAATTAATATTGATATAATGAAAACTGAGACTATTAATATTCATAGGATTTCTAATGCCGAAAAAACAAGTGTAAGATATATATTGCCAAAAGATAAGGAAAGAATTATGTATGATGATAAATTTTATACATTGTTGCTTTTAGCTCATTATTTATATGAGAAAAGAAGAGGCGACATAATCAACATAGATGATTCAGATCATGATTTTGTATTCTCATACTCATAATAATATAATATCAAACAAATCCCTTAAAGAAAGGAGGAATAACCTCTCTTGACAAAAATTAAAAACCCTCAAACTCAAACAGAAATAAACATAGGTCTCCCCTCTGACCCATTCCCCCAATTCTCAACATCAAATGAAATTGAATTAAACTCTTTATCCTATAATTCATATTCATTATCCACAGGAAGATTAGATACTGATAATATACCTATGAGTGATTTAAAACAATATGTAAAATACCCAATGATTTATAATGAAATATTGAGAACTATATCTGAACAAGCTTATAATTCTCAGGGAATTTATTCGCAAGTGATAGATTATTCTGTGGCTATACCTACATTAGCATATATAACTACTATGAGAAATAAAACACCAGAATTAAAAGAAAAAAAGAAAAAATTTAATCTGTTTTTAAAATTATTGAATCACGAAAGATCAACAAGAGATATATTGCGAAGTTTATATATTTATGGTGTATACATAGGCATCTTACGTAATACAACAGCAAATAATAAAAATATAGATACTGGTTCAATGACTGTAGAGTCAATTGATAGAATTGAAGGCTTATCATTAGATGATAATTTTATGATTCAACCTTTAGATTTAGATTATTGTAAAATAATTGGATTCCAAAATAATGCTTCAATTACTGTATTTGATATGATGTACTTTGATCAATTTAAATATGGTGGTTTGGTAAATGAAATTAAAAATTATCCCAAGGATTTCATGAAAGCTTATATGAGTTATAAGAAAGACGCTAGTAAAAGATGGTTTGTATTAGATTATAGTAAAACTATTGCTTTAAAATTTAGAGCTAGTGAAAATGAATGTTATGGTCGTCCCTACGGATTATCTGCGTTTACTGATATGAAAGCAAGTAGTGATTATGATGATAGTCAATATCAATTGGTTAGTGAATTAGCAAGTAGTATTTACTATTTGATTCTACCAGAAGGAGAAAAATCTGGATCTTGCTCATTAAATTCAAAACAACAAACAGAAGTTATTGAGGCATTTAAGGGTGCTGTAAAAGTAAATACAAGTGGAAGTGGAGAAAATAATAAAATCTCAACTCTCTCTCTCGCACCAAAAACAGAAATTGGCAGATTGAGTAAAGATTCTTCTTTAATTAAGGATACATTGAGTAGTGAAAATATTAAAAAAATATCTACAAGCTTAGGATTTGCAAGTAGCGCGTTAAATGCCGAGAGTGGCTCAGGATCAAGTTATGCAAATTTACAAGTTAATATTGATTTAGTATCATCTCAAATATTTCAAACAGTTAATGAAATAGCTATAGAATATACTAGAGTCTTAAATGGGTTATTGGGTATTAAACCGATGGATTATATTGATATTAGCTATTTGCCTATTTCTTGGTTAAATAAGGATGATATGTTTGAGAAAGTGTCTCAATTATATACGTTAATAGGGGGTAGTCGGAGATATCTAGTAGCTTGTGCTGGAATCGATGTCAATAGTTACTTTAGTTGCCTAGATGAGGAAATTGAAGAAGGGTATGAGGAGAAGTACCCAGTCCATCAGTCGGCAAACACAATGAGTTCTAGTGATGTTAAAGGTGGTGCTCCACAAAAAAAAACCAAAGATTTGTCTCCAAATGGAATGGTTACGAGGACAACGAATAGCAACAATCAAGTAAAACCATCCACAAAATAATAGACAATTTTAATAAAAGATAGGTTGGGCTTATAATCCAACCGACAAGACTAGTACCTTTCACTAGTCTTCTTTTATTTGTTTAAATTTAAGAAAGGATTTTCATTGGAAAGGAATGATAAAGTGATAATTACAAAAACTATTTCCATGCAATGGACTGGAAACAATAGAAAAACATATGAAGATAAAGGTTATTGTTTTACAAAATATAAGGAATATTTTGAAATAAAAGTAGAAGATTTAACTCCTGGTAATACTAAAAAAATACAGGTTATGTGTGATTGTGTGGACTGTAAAAGTAAAGACGTAAAAAATATTGTTTATAGCGATTATTATAATTCTATAGTAAATTATGGTAGATACTATTGTAGAAAATGTGCCACCAATGAAAGAATAAGTAATGGAGTTAAAACTAAATTAAAAAATAGTATATCATTTAAACAGTGGTGTATTAACAATAATCGTCAAGATATATTAGATAGATGGGATTATGAACTAAATAATTTTAAACCTGATGATATTTGTTTTTCTACCCATAAGAAAGCTTATTTTAAATGCCCAAGAGGATTACATAAAAGCGAATTGAAATTTATTAATAGTTTTGCAAATGGTCAAGAAGGGTCTATAAAATGCAAAGCATGTAATTCTTTTGCACAACATTTAATTGATCTATATGGCGAAAATACATTAAATGAATATTGGTCTATTATAAATATAACTTCACCTTGGAACATTAATAAAAGTAGTAGAACTTATGTTTATATAAAATGTATTAACAAAGAAGAGAATCATGATGATTATAAGATTGCGTGTAGTAAATTTTATACTGGTATCAGATGTCCTCTTTGTAATAAATCAAAAGGAGAAAAAGAATGTAAAAGAGTTTTTGATTTAAGAAATGTATATTACATTCCACAAAAAGAATTTGATGATTTATTAGGACTTGGTGGCGGTAAACTATCTTATGATTTTTATTTACCTAAATATAATTTGCTCGTAGAGTATCAAGGACAATTTCACGATGGTAGTTCAGGAGAGTATTCCAAAAAGAATTTAAAGACTCAAAAAGAACATGATAAACGTAAAAAAGAATATGCGGAAGACAATAATATTAATTTTCTCGAAATATGGTATTGGGATTTTGATAATATAGAAGAAATATTGGACGAATATTTTAATAACCATTTACAAAATAAATAAATAATAAGGGGATAAATACATGACAAATGACAAAGAAACCATAAAACTAGATTACAAAGGAAATTTAATTATTATTAATTTACCCGAAGGAGAAAAAGTTGGGTCTTGTAGTCTAAACAAAGGTCAACAAGAGACTTTAATAAATAATATAAAAGACCATTTTATAAAAATTAACGAAGAAAATGGTGGAGTTTTGACATTGCCTTCTGGAGCAAGAATCACACATTTAAAATTGTAATATGCAAAAAAGATAATGTTGCTAAATCTGTAGTATTTGTTCCATACAATATGTTTAAAGATGGGAAAATTGTAGGAATGTAAAATAATATTGTGATTAAATTTAGAAAGGAGGTGAGAATATTTTGTGAATAATCTAAATGTTATTCTTAACAATACATACATAGAAATTTGTGAAATGTCTCAAGAAGATGTTGCAGGAAGAGTAAAAATCCGCATGTCAGCTTTAGAAATCGTCCCAGATAATTCATTTTACAACTCGAATGGAATTTCATGGCTAGAAGAATATATTAACGAAAATATAAAATCTGCTATTGGAATGCCTTATGTTGTATCTTGGCTTGATGAAGAAAATCAAATTCCTAGCGATCACGGAACCATGTCTTTCAATATTGACGGGCTTGCTGAATTTGATGGAGTATCAGTAGGTTCAGTTCAAGAATGCTATATTGAAGATGTTGAGATTGATGGAGTTACAAAAAAACTTCTTATGACCGAAGGGTTTTTATATAGTCAAAGATATCCTTTATTCGTAAAGTGGTTGAAAGAAGAAATATCTACCAATAAAGTTTATGGTTCCATTGAAATAAATGGTAAAGGAAAAGATAAGAAAATTGGTTATTTAAATGGGTCTGCAAATGAAGACGGAAGTCCTTTAGATGGCAGAGTTCCGATACGATTTGATATGACTGGATTAGCAATTCTTTATTTGACCGAACCTTCCGATAAAAACTCAATAGTTTTCGAGATCAATTCTAAACAAAATGATCTTGATATAAATAAATTAAATAATAATCAAACAGGAAAGGAGGACAATATATTGTCAGATGGTAACAATATTCCAAATAACGCATCAATCGAAATAAACGAATTAGATATCAATGATCTTGCAACCTTAATTCAAAATGCATTTAATAGAAAATTCACTATTGAAAATTCAGATTCAGAAAATGATTACCATTATTATTATATTCATAAGTTTTATCCAACTAATTCAACCTTTGTAATGAAAAGTTATAGTTGTACAGGGGAATATTATGGAAGCTCTTATACAGTGGAAAATTCTAAGGTTATTATTGGCAACATTGTTAAAGTTGAAGAAGGGTGGAAACCAGTTGATGGTGAACAGTCTGTCGAAGTTAACAATGTGCTAATTAATATATTAAATAATCAAACGAAGGAGGAAAGTAAAAAAATGGATGAAAAAATTGTATTGGAACTTAATCAAAAAATCGAAGATAAAATTAATGAAATTAATACTCTTACAAACTCCCTAGAACAAAAAGAAACAGCGATCAATTCATTAACAAAATCTTTGGAGGAAAAAGTAACAGAAATTAATGCTCTAACCGAAAAAGCAAAGGATTTGGATGATAAAGTAGTAGAACTGAATACCAGTATTGTTGAAGTTAATAAATTGCTTGAGTCTGAAAAAACTGAAAAAGAATCTCTTACAGTTGAGGTAAATTCTTTCAGAGAAGCAAAAATTAAAACAGAATCAGAAGCAAAAATTGCAGAAGTTAATTCTTATTTTGAGACAGAAATTACAAAAAATGGTTTTGAAGAATCAGAAGTTAATTCTCTTAAAACTTTTGTAGAAGCAATTGATTTGGACGGATTAAAGAAAGCAGAAGCAGAATTATGTGCAAAGAAATTTAAAGAAATGATTACATCTCAAGATATTTCTGTGGAAACTAATACTAAGAATGATATGTTTATTTCTATTAAAGAAAAAGAAATGAAGAAAGTCCCTGGTAGTATCCCATCTTTCTTTAACTAATGTTAAGAAAGTAAAGATAAATATATAATTAATTTTAATAATATGTAATACTAGTTAATTAATAACAAAAATAAAAAGAAATGAGGTAATTAATAATGAGTTTATTTAAATTCCATGATTCAAATTTTCTTAATGTATCTAACAAACCTAACGTGAAGGCAATTGCAGATACATATAATGGTTATCAGTTCAATGTTACATCTGATGTTCAGGTATTGGTTCCAGATTTGGCTACAGCAAAATTGGGTGACATTTATGTGATGTGTAATATCATTGATAAGCCTGAAATCATCAATACAGATTCTTATAAAGTTGTTGCTGATGAGTATATTCGTGCATTCAGACTTAAAGACATGGTAGGACTTCAACTTGATATGTCTGCTGATTTGCTTACTGATGCTTTTGCTGATGTTGCAGTTGGAGCTTTTGTCATTGGACGTTCTGTAGCAGATACTACAAATGTTCAAAAATGGACAAAAACAGCAGATCCTTCTGCATATGAGATTTATCTTAAAGTAATCAAGAAAACTACTTTTGGTGCATTTACGATTGACGCAGGTGGTGGAACAG
>Ga0209728_1001445_pt1 | contig 14534 bp, 18 predicted proteins | sample RifGroD1_FD_183997 | JGI IMG/M metagenome (GOLD analysis project Ga0209728, IMG submission 183997) | Groundwater microbial communities from Rifle, Colorado, USA - Groundwater D1 (SPAdes) (version 2) | ecosystem: Environmental > Aquatic > Deep subsurface > Groundwater | place: Rifle, Colorado... | reverse complement strand
CCATCTTTGCCCTCAAGAACTACGGCTGGAAAGATGTCCAAACAGTAGAAAACACCGGCCCCAACGGCGGCCCTCTGCTCATCCAGGCTGTCTCTGCATACTCAGATGAGGATCTTAGGCTCATGGCAGAGATTATGGAGAGAGCGCAAATTCAGGGCGAGGTCGTCGATATTGAGCCTAAAGATTAACCATATTATCCCTGCTATTCTCAATTAGAGTGCTGTTCTAAATGATAATGGAATCACCGATATTGAGTAAATTGCTGTAACTGTTGGGAGAGTAGGTGTGTATGGTTTTAGTGAATGTGACACAACGGAATTATGTAACATTATGATATAGTAATATAGTTTTAGTTGGTGGCTTGCCGGGTTGTTGCTACTACCCGGCCAGATGGCATTGGATGTGCTGTCTGCTCTATCTCTGCTGTTATCTTTCCTTTGCTTTGATCTTGCTTCTGCCTGGCCGTGCTGATCTGCCTTGGGTTTGCTGATTTGGTCCCAAAATGCTGTTTTTTGGTCAAAATGTCCTAATGTGCGATGTCCTGGTATACCCCCACCCCCCTCGTCGGGGGTGGCACGAGATAGGGCTTGGTGGAAGTACCGGGGTATATACTACATACCCTCAATAGACTCATATCATTTCTACAAAAAAATAAAAAAAATTACAAAAAAATAATCCAAAGGGTGTTATTTCATTGATGGAGCAATTGCCAAAACATGAATCAATACTTCAGTGGGCATATCTGCATCCTGACTCACTAATCAATTACCCATGGGAACATTGGCACGACTATGTGAATTCAAATGGATGGAATATAAAGTATAGAAACAACTCACCTTACAATGGCAGGAAGCCAACTTGGAGAAAACATAGAAAACTGGAAAGACAATTTATGGAATCACAAAGAAATAATCTCTATCAATAACTACAACAACTTACATAAGGAGTTGATCAAATGCTTTTCAAATACACACTAGAGGTAATCATAGACAGCGTTGACCCATCCTTAATAGAGAAGATAACAGACATTATCAAACCTCAACTTATGCTACTTGATGGAATTAAAAGCGTTCTGCCAACGGTAACTATGGGTATTGAAGACCATAGGGATATTAAGCTAACACTAGCTGAGTACAACGAACTTCTCGAATACAAATCAATGTACAAAGGATTGGAAAAGTAGACCCCCCATACCATTGAATACACCAAGTACCTTTAAATCAAGGGTACTCTTTTTAGTATAAAAATATTTTGCAAAAGGAGTTGATGCCCATTGGATGATGATAGATTCAGAATAGTTCCTGTCGATGATAACACAAGAATAATAATGGAGGTTGCGACAGGTGATGTTCTCTACACTCAATATAGGACTAAGGATATATGGAGTCAGAGAGATGAAAAAGTCATGGTTCATAAGGTAAAACCCTTTAAGCCACCGACCGAAAAGAAGAAAAAGGGTAATAGCTCAACTAACCCTGATTTCATTTGTGTCTTTAGGGACAACTGGAACGACTTAATCAGGAACAAGAAGTTATCTTTCGGAGAGCGCGGAGTGCTGATGTCGCTGATTGGATTCACTGATTGGCGTTCTAATATTTTAGCTCATCCCGATACTAGGCAGGTGCTTAATGAATCTACACTAGCAACGTTGCTTCAGTGTGATAGAAAGCATTTATCCGGATACTTGGCATCACTGAATAAGGCTGGATTAATTGCTATCGTTAAGACGGGCGACAGAACTCCCAATAAGTACATGATGAATAGCAACTTATCCATATTCGGTAAAACACTCAAGGATACTGCCGAACATGGAGTGTTTAGGAACGTTGAATGGCAACCGGTATTGCCGATTGAATTTAAAGACGAAAAAGACCATTCAAAGATTAAGAAGAGGGGAAAATGACAGCCCTTGGTACAGGCGGTTCTCAGGGTAGGTAGTGGGGCGATATGACCCCACTGAGTGGGGCGATATGACCCCACCTATATTAGATAAATAGCATGTTTTAGCTAGGCGTGTTTATCCAAAATATAAAAACTAGGCAATGAGCAGGATTTACTCACTTTCGTTCCGTCGAACTTCTTCCAAATAAAATCCCTTGAATATAACCACACATAACCCATCAATCCGTTAAGTCCAAGCTATGTTCGGGCAAACGTATAGTTAAATGTATAAACAAAGGTTAAGTCCAAGCTATTTCAGGAGTGACATTCATGAAAAATGAAAACAGGGCATGTAAAAAGTTCAACCCCATTGACCATACATATGAGAAAACCAACTGCGCTTCATGTACGTTTTGGGGTGGAGTGAGATGCGATAACGAACCGTTTGTAGTAGCGAGTCAGGGGCTGGAACAGACCAGAATGGCAGGTTGGTTGTTGTGGTAGTGGAAAAAGATGTTAAGGAAGAACCACCTAAGCCTAAGATAAAAGCGAGTGAGCTTCCGACATTTGATAATATCAAGCAGGAGATGGCAAGACGTTTTTATGCGGACTATGTGAAATACGTTCACGAAGGAAGATGGCTTCCGAGCAAGCACCTTGTGTATATCTGTAACACCATCCAAGAGTTCCTTGAGGATAAATTAGGAAAGCAGATACTTATTCTTCAGGTTCCTCCACAACACGGAAAATCAATGACAGTTACGGAAACATTGCCATCTTGGTACTTGGGTAAATTCCCAACTAGAAGGGTAATTGAAGTTAGCTATGGCGATGACCTAGCGCAAGGATTTGGACGGAGAAATAAAGAAAAAATTGAACGGTTTGGTAAAAAGTTATTCAACATCGAGATTAGCAAAAAGGTTTCCGCATCTACAGAGTTTGAGTTAAATAATAATGTTGGAGGTATGACATCAAGGGGTATTATGGCGGGAATTACCGGAAAACCTGCAGATTTAATTCTTATAGATGATCCGGTAAAAAATAGATTAGAGGCTGACCTGCAAAGCTACCGTGACAGGGTTTGGGATGAGTGGTTAAACAGTATCAAGACTCGCCTTAGTGCCAAGGGAAAAATAATTATCATAATGACTAGATGGCACGAAGATGATTTAGCAGGAAGGGTTATTAGGGATGATAAGGATAAAAATGATGTTCACATTATCAACCTCCCTTGTGAGGCCGAAGAAAGCGATCCACTAGGTCGAGAGATTGGGGATGCCTTATTCCCTGAGATCGGAAAAGATAAGGCATGGATGAACAAATTTAAGCTATCATACTCAACGGCAGAGGGAACGCGCGCATGGTCAGCACTATTCCAGGGTAGACCATCAAGTCAAGAAGGTAACATGCTCAAACGTCATTGGTGGGGATATTGGAAACCAAGAGGAGTAATCCTTCCTCCGGTAACGGTAAAGATGCCAAATGGAGAACTTGAAAATATTGAAGCCATTGACTTACCGGACGGCATGGAAACAACCTTGCAGAGTTGGGATATGACATTCAAGGATACGGCAGGAACTGACTTTGTAGCAGGTGGAGTGTGGGGAAATAAAGGTTCTGGAATATTCTACCTTGATCAACTGTATGAAAGATTGGATTTTGTTGCCACTATAAAATCAGTAAAGTCTATGACGGAAAAATGGCCAGAAGCAACAATGAAGTTGATTGAGGATAAGGCCAATGGTCCTGCGGTTATATCCATGCTAAGGCACACGATAAACGGACTTATAGCCGTTCAGCCAAAGGGTTCTAAGCAAGCTAGAGCAAGTGCCGTGTCTCCGCTAATTGAGGCAAGGAACGTATACCTACCTCATCCGATGGTTCACCCTTGGGTTAACTTATTTATCGAGCAGTGCGCCGCGTTTCCAAATGGCAAAAATGATGACCTAGTGGACCAATGCTCTCAGGCATTAGGAAGATTCTTGCATGTCATCGTACCGGATGACAATGGCAAGGATGATGCTAGGGAATATCCTGAAGAATCGTTCACGGACTATGAAAACGAATACGAATCATTTTTCGACTAGGAGCTGATACAATGTCCTTTTGGCAAGTCATGGCACTGATAATTATTCAGGGCTTATTTTTTTTAGTTTCCTGTTATTCCGGCTTCTACTTCGGATGGATGGCAAAAAGAAACAGTCCTCCTGTTAGTATGCCGATCATTAGCACTATTGTTGATTCGTTATCTAATAAAAAGGAAAAGCATGAAGAAGATGAGGCCCAAAAGAGCTTCTTTAGTTAGGAGGGAATGTGATGAAGCAATTAACACTCTACATGGTAGTTGGTTTAATATCGGTAGTTAGTTTTCTCATAGGTTTTGTGGTATGTAAATTAGTAGGATGAATTGTTAATAGTGGATACTAGGGGGTGATAGCTTGGAAAAAGAAAAGATTGACTACAACCACAACCCAAACACCAAAGAGGAAAACGAACTACTATCTACCATAACCAACGACCAGAACAAGGCCGAGTCAATGCGAACTGAGATTGAGAAGATTTGGGATGATGAGTACAAAATTTATATCGGAGATCAATGGAGTACATCGTTTGCTTACCGTGCGCCGAGCGCTAAACAAATTAGACCGAACAGCGTTGACAACTTCGTCATGCCAGCAGTAATCAACATTCACTCTGCGCTAACCTCCACAACTCCAACCTGCTCATTTGAACCACGCGCTGATGATGACAAAGAGATAGCGCAAAAGGTCGGCCCGGTCGTTGAGTTTGTGAAGTATAAGAACAAGTTCCCTGTGCTGTGGAAGAAGGTCGTCCTGCAAGGATTAAGTTTTGGTCCCTTAATCGGAGCAGTTCTTTGGGATAATACGTGGACCGGGGGTACGGGACCCAATCGTTGGGTTGGTGATGTTCGGTTGCTTAATATCAAGCGCAAGGAGTTCTATCCTGACCCCGCCATAACCGACCTTGAAGATAGGTTGCAGGATTGCTCATACATCCATCGTAAACTTAGGCGCAAGACGGACTACTTCAAAGAGCGTTGGGAAGACAAGGGTAAATATGTCGAGCAGGACATGGACACGGTTGACACTGAGGGCATAGATGCAGGACAAGCAACCCTTATTGAGCGATGGCACAAAGGAAAGCCTAAGATGATTACGAAAGAATGGGTTGATCATTTTAAACAAAAAGCTCAAGAGTATGGCCCTGATAGCGAAGCACCTGATTCGTTCAAGGCTAAAAAGTTTTTATCTATGGCAAAGGGTGAACTGGATGGAGTTCATGTTATCTACTCCACAAGGGATGTGTTTTTGGACTACATTCCCTATGTTTATGATGATGGATTATACCCCTTTGTCTACAAGGTAATGTATGAGGACGAAAGGTCACAATGGGGATTCGGAGAGATACGGAATATCAAAATACCCCAAGTCATGCACAACAAAGCTGATGAGATTGAGATTGAGGCGATGTCGGTCGAGGGACTTGGAGGTATGTTCTACAACAAGGGAGCGTTAAGTCCTAAGCAATCTGCAGACTATAAGAACATGAACGCTAAGGGCGGGGCCGCAATCGAGGTTAACGACATAATGGGGATGAGGGAAAGAACTGGTCCTAAAATTCCTGCATCAATTGCCAACTACAAAGAGCAGAAACAGCGCATGGTTGAAACTATCTCGCAGAACACCCCCATTCAGCAAGGAACTAAGCCGGGAGGAGTTACGGCCTTCAGCGCCATTAAAGAGCTTGGGGATAGGGCAGACACCCGCACAAGGGGAAAGATTGAAGTCCTTGAGGATTTCCTTATTGAGTTTAATCAATTCATTCTTTCTCGCATTGCTCAGTTTTACACAGAGGAAAGGCAATGGAGAATAACGGGCAGTGAGGGTCAATCCAAAAGTGGTACGTTCAGCAATAAGGAAATGGTCAGAACATGGGAGCGTGGCCCTGCCGAATATGATGAGCAAGGAAATGAAGTAAAACCTGCCGAGATGGAAGAATACATTCCGGAAATGGATGTTAAAGTCAAGCTTGCCGATGAGCGCCCAACGAGCAGGGATTATTACACAAACTTAGCTATGACCATGCAGCCAAGGGGCTTAATCGACCGTCAATCATTTTGGTATGTCATGGAGGAAGGTAAGTTCCCACCAAAGGAAGAGGTGTTAAAAAGGTTGGACGAGGAAATGCAAGCTAAGATGGCAGCGCAACAGCCAAAGGTTCCTCCACAAATGCCGCCACAGGCCCCACAACCTCAACCACAACCACAACCTCAACCACAACCACAACCTCAACCACAACCACAACCTCAACCACAACCACAACCTCAACCACAACCACAACCACAACCTCAACCACAACCACAACCTCAACCACAACCACAACCACAACCTCAACCACAACAAGCCCCTCCAACTCAAGACCAGATTCAACAAATGTTGCAAGAAGCTATGTCCCACATGACAAACGAGGAGCAACAGCAGTTCGCTAATTTACCAGATGAGGCTAAGATTCAAATCGTTCAGCAGATGATGCAGGGAGGACAACAGTAATGGCGAACTATCGCAAGAAACCAGTAGTAATCGAGGCTTTTAAATTCTATGTGGATGGTATGCCCGATTGGTTCATGGACCGAGTGTCTAAAAATGATGTTGTACTTATTAATTGTAATTACAAGAAGCACAACATTGAAGAAGCGTACTGCGAGATCAAGACATTAGAGGGAGTTATGCGCGGAAACGGAGGAGACTTTATTATCAAGGGTGTTAACGGAGAGATTTACCCATGCAAGCCTGATATTTTCGATAAAACTTATGAGAAAGTGGATGGTGATGATTAGTAATGCCTAGAAAAGACGCAAAGAAAAAGATGCCCATGTCGAAGAAACCCAAGCCGCCCATGCGCAAATCTCCTAAAGAAAAGGAACCCATGGACGATAAGGACAAGAACCATTCGATTCGAATTGCAATCATGATGGCCAAGGAAATGCCGGGGATGGTGTCAAAGAATGGGAAAACAGCCAAACCCACACAAGCCATGAAGAGAACGGGTTCCATTATGGCATCCATGTCGAAGATGGGAAAGAAAAGCGGAACGAAGAAGGGAAAGTGTTAATTATGCAAAAGGATTTAGGGATTACGGAAGTCCGGGGAGCAAAAGCTAATATTTCTGATTTGGTCGTCTATGGGGATGGGGATACATTTGCATTGCTTTGTAAAGCGAGTTCCAAAGAACAGGGGTGGATGAAGTCTACTAAGGTGTGTAATGTTCCGGGTGGTTGTATCTTACAGGTAACTACTCAACAGAAGAATCCTGATGGTAGTTATGCGGTGGCAGAAGCATTGACCTATGTTCCTGGAGTGCAAATGGCAAAAAATACAGGCCCTCGAATACTAGTATCGATTTAATGGAGGTAGCCAAATGGCTGTAAAATCAAAAATTCAACAAGTAAGTAAAACGGCAACGAAAAACGGTGTTAATTATGGATGTAGCGTGGGCAAGGACGATAAAGGTTATTTCGCCTACACCCATAGGGCTAGAAGTAAAAGTGTTGCAAGTAAGGATAAAATAACTGTTAAGGATTTAAAGTTCATTGAATCCACAGGTTAATTGACGAACCGATAAGGTTCTTATTTTTTGCCCATTTATAGCGAGAGTTCACCGTCTTTAAGGTGCAAATCGGCGGCGGTCGTAAACGCGGAGGTATTTACATGTTAATTAACTTTAGACTCAACCCATTTTATGCTCCAGAAAGTGACACAGGCGCAAGTGGAACTGAGGAAGTCGCTGACCTCGGAACGGATGATGGAGCAGACCCGTTTGCTGGTCTAAGTTTTTCCAATGATGACGAAGAATCAGAAGAAGTTGACGAGACAACCGAGGAACCTGAAGTTCCAGAAGAAGTTGCTGAGGAAGTTAAACCTGAAGTTATCAAAGAGGAACGGACAAGCAAGCAACCGCCGGAAGTTGATGCAGCTTATAAAAGGGCTAGGGTGGCCGAAGAAACTGCTGCACGGCTTGAGAGAGAACTGAATGAACACAAGGAAAGATATCGCCAGGAGGTTGAGTTCAAATCTCAGGAACAGTTCCATGCCAAGGCTAAGGAGCAATGGAATAGCGATCTTGCATTTGCCCAACAGATGCGCGATGCAGGGTATGATGAGCAGGTTGTAAGTAGATATCTTAATGCTCAGAGCAATGCGTTAACTGCTCAGAGTGAAAGCCAAAGTCTTCAGCAACAGTTTAATAAGTTCAAGGAGGAAAACAAAAGGGATAAGGATGAGATAGCCAGGATACAGACCGAAAAGTCTGCCAGCGAAGGGAGAGAGATTATATTCAGACAACGTGACTCTCTCAAAGCTAAGTATGGTGATCTTGTTCCTGATTCGAATGACTTCAGCGAACTTATCCAGCAGCTAGGAAATGGGGTTGTGGATTTAATCTCCAAAAACGGCCTAGACCTAGATAAGGCGTTCAGGTTAGTTAATCACGACAAGATCCTACAGCGCGAAAAGTCACTTGCCGAGAAAAGGACAACCGCTAATATTGTTGACCGCGGGAAAAAGACGGTCGAGACAAACAAAACGGAGAAGAAGCCAGAAAGCAACCTAACGCCAGGCCAAATCAGGTTCGCCAAGGAGTTCGGGCTAGACCCCAAAGAGGTAGCAAAGAGATCCAACCCCAATCTATTTAAGAGAAATAAAGGAGTGAGCTAAATTGGCATTAACATTTGCGTATGATTTGGTTACCGGAAATACAGAGATACTAAAGCCGTTTTATATCCCAACGGCTACTGCGATTGAAAAAGGTGAGGTTGTTATTTTCACCCCTGGCGCAGGAATTGCAGCCGTGGGAGATCAAGATCAAGATGGGCCGGTGCTTGGTGTAGCATCCGAGGCGCACGATGGATCAACAACGGGCAGGCAAACCGGAACAGAGATCAAGGTATCATGCAGTCCTACCGCTTGCTTTAGGGTTCCTTGCGCGCTTGTTCTTACCGCAACCGGAGGTAGCACAACTACTTTTGTGGATTCCAATCTGCGACCTGCGACAGACGATATTTTTAATGGCGGGTACATTAAAGTGGTGACATGCGCTGCCGATACTGCCGGGGTATCAATCGGTAAGAAAATCAAAATCACCGACTACACTGGTTCCGGTGGAACGATTACAGTAGGCACTCAACCATACGCCTTCGCTTCTGGAGACACGGTTAAGTTATTCCCCGGCCCATTGGCAGTAACATCTTACAGCCATAACCTTACTGCCGGCGGAACTGACATTGATTTCGAGGAAACAGCCGCAGGGGAAGCTATTCAAATTATCGCAGCTGACCCAATCAATGAGGTATTAGTGGTTAAGTTCAGATTGCACCAATTAGCCAATCATCCAGCAGCTATCTAACTAATTGTTTTGTCTGAAAGTCCTCTAAATTTAGGGGGCTTTATTTTATTGAAAGAAAGCGAGTGAATTTACAATGGCAATGATAAGAGAGAATTTTATGGAATTAGAAGGAGTACTCCAGACTGTTTACGATATGCAATTGGCTAAACAGAAGGATTATGTTCCCAAGTTGTTTAACGTAGCCACATCAAAGCGTAGCCAAGAAAAGCACTTTGGTATCGGCGGAATTGGATTAATGAAGAAATGGGCGGGTCAAGTTGAGTACGATACCATCGGGAAACGATGGGAGACTGTTTATCGACATGGTAAGTGGAGTACAGGTCTGCAATTTGAAAGAGAAATATTTGACAATAACGAATATAAACAACACTTGACAAAAACCACCAAGCTTCTAGCGCTATCCGTTCATAACACTCGCCAAGATCATGCGTTTAGCGTGTTCAACAATGCGTTCGACACAGGATTCCTAGGGGCAGACGGGAAACCTTTATGCGCCGCTGCTGGCAATGGACATCCATACTCTCCTAGCAATTCAGTAGACACCCAAGTTAACGCAGGAACACTACCCTTGACCCCTGCGAATATCGAGGCCACAGTTACTGCAATGCATCGGTTCGTTGATGACCGAGGGAACAAGTTGGGTGTAAATCCTCGCCTGTTGCTCGTTGGTGATCATTATCGCGTTAAGGCTAAGGAGATTGTCGGTAGCGATAAGGTTCCGTTTTCCACAGAGAACACGGTCAATGTGTGGAGCGATGAGCTTGACTATATGTACATCCCGGGGATTGAAGGTAAAAAATGGATGCTAGTGGACCCCGACTTGATGAACATCTTCCTTAATTGGTACGACAATCGGATTGCCAAGTTGGAATACGAAGATAATTTCAATACAGAGATCATCAGTTACAAAAATGTGGCGTTATATTCGTTTAACTTTGACGAATGGTACTGGCTGTACGGGCACAACGTTTCCTAGTCTTTTTACGCCTTGACATAGTTATGTAATTCGGTTATAATTATGTCGGAGGTGCATCCGATTGACGAGAGTATCAATCAAAGAATCTATGGTTTGCTTAATTTGTGGAGAGGAATTTATACCTCTCCACAAACAACAGTTTACTTGTAGTAGCGAGAAATGTACTAAGGAAAGACGAAGAAGGTTCTATCAAGCAAAGAGAGCAGAGAAGACCGAAGCAAAGAGAGTTCCGATTACGTGTAAACAATGCGGAACAATTTTTACTCCAGAGGGAAACTATAACCTGGATAAAATAAAGTATTGTTCAAAAGAATGCCGCGACATCGCAAATGAATATGTACGCAAAGAGAGATATATCCGTAAGGTTGTAGCTAAATTAGAACCAAGGGCTTGCGTAATTTGTGGAGATTATTTTACGCCAGATACGGCACACTCCTATGCTGTCTGTTGTAGTCCTGAGTGCAACAGGGAAATTCAGTCAAGAAAGCGTAGAGAAGCTTATCTGTTAAAAAAGGTCGAGGTGCTACTGGAGCAGAGAAACTGCCAGAATTGCGGAAAGGATTATGCGCCTACCGATCAAAGGCAGGTATACTGCTCCGTAGAATGCAGGGAGATTGCTTCTACATCAAGAAAAAGAGAATACCAACGCCGATTGCCAATGGGGGTAAAGTCCAAGAGGAACAGTCTTTCTAGGCTTAATGGAAACTGGCACAAAGCTATGGAACGCGATAACCGAGAATGTCAAATATGCGGAACCAGGGAAAGGGTTTTAGTTCACCACCTTAACGGCAGGGGCGAGAAGAAAAAAGGCATTAGAGTGAAGGATGATTCTAGACTCGAAAATCTCGTAGTTCTCTGCGAGCAGTGTCACAAGGACATACACGGAATATTACTGATTCGCAAGGGTGACGGGTGGATAATCCAAGGCCATATATTTAAAAAATTAAACATAATCGGATCTATTGAGATCAAGCAGTGAAGAGGAATAAACCACCTCTTCTTTTTAATTCCCATTAAAGGAGAGTGAAATAATTGACAGAACTAATAGATAGTTATGGTTCAAGGCACGAATACGGCATAAACCTCCATAAGGATGGACTGGCCCTAGACAACGTTCCTGTCACATCTACAGCATCGGAACTAAATCTACTCGATGGCGCAACGTTCACGTTAGCGGAACTAATCCTTGCAGCAACCGGATTGTCAACAGGCAAGTTTGTAGTTGGCCAAAAATTCGTCGTAACCTATCCGCAAGTTGCAGCAGCAGACGTAGCGAAAACATTCTTCGTTGCACCGGCAGCCTGTAAGATCGTATCAGGTTATGAACGACATGTGGCAGTAGCTGGACAAGCAGGAGTCCTGACGGTTGAAAAACTTACAGCAGCAGAAGCACCAGGCTCAGGTGATGACCTATTCACAACTGGTTGGGACTTAACTAGTACAGCAAATACTTCTGTATCCAAAACAGCAGTAACGACCGCAGCCGGGACTTTGGCAGCAGGAGATGCACTTTGTTTAAAGGTACAATCAGGCGCGGCAACATCTTATGCCTTGGGCACGATTTCATTGGTGATGCAATACGTGTAATAATCAGGGGGCCTTCGGGTCCCTCTTCTTATTTACACCCAACTGCAGAGGGTGTAAATTGGATAAATTGAGGAGGTTGATTAAGTGGAAGTTACAAGAATCGGCGATGATGATGACAATAGATTGGTGATAGAGCCAGGTGGTTCGGCTAATGTGAGGGCAAATCTTATTGTTGGTGCTGTCGCAGTAACCCCAAGTGATACAGTGGATTTAGCTACAGGAGCAACTAAAGGTATTTACGTAGGTGGAGCGGGAAATCTGAAGGCCGATATGGCGAATGGAACAACTGCTACTTTTAATGCGTTAGCGGTTGGCGTTCTCCATAACTTGTCCGTAAAAAGAGTTTATGCCACCGGAACAACCGCTACGGTTATCGTGGCTGTGTATTAATGCTTTTTAGTAGCTATTTCCACGGGAGGAGGAACTTATCTAAATGAATGTTGGACAACTAAGGGTTTTGGTTAAGAAATTGATCAACAGTTACAGTGCAGACGGACAACTTATTCCCCTTTCTGATAACGCAGACGTTGACTTGGCTATTGTTGATTTTTTAAACACCGCGTACTACAAGGCTATACAGTATGATCCAATTGAAGCTGTATTCCCCATAACTCAAACCATAATACCTAATCTTTTGTACGTTTATGATGCCTTTAATATCAAACAGCATCTTGATACGGATATCATCGTTTTGGCAACAGGTGTTAAGTCGTATTACTTTGAAGTTGATAAGCCGTGCGTTATTTATATCGAGGAAAGTATTTCGGGAGTATGGACAAACCTATCCACAATAACAGTGACCGGAATAACATCATTCGCCGAGTATAGTGGGCTTATATCTCCCTCAAGCGTGTCTAATGCAGTAAGAATCCGCTTCTCCGGATCATATCCCTATAATATTAGGCGTACTGCATTGTATGGATACACGTTCGCTTCTGTTGCGGACGTTCCGAAATTCAAACCCTATGTATCCTATCAATTACCAGATAATTATATAAAGCTAAATAAGATTGTTCAAAACTCAGACGACAGATTACATCAGGATATGATTGATTATTCTATCGAGAAAAGGAATCTCCTGATTAACTACTTTTACGCAGGATCATTTGATACATTTTATTTCAAGCGACCAGACGAGCTAGTTCTTGATTCCGATTCGCCCGAAACGCAGTTACAGAATCATAGCTACCTTGCATATTTTGCCGCCGGGCAATGGTTGTTTGTTAGTGGGCAGCAAGAGCAAGGATTAACACTACTCAATATGTTTGACTCATTTATGAACGAAACTGCGCTAAAGAATGATGAATCAAATTCAGGCGTCATTAGCTATTCGGAGTGGTAAGGTGGTGATAGTATCGCTCAGATCAAAGTTACCAAGTTTGCAAATACACAGCGTGAGCTGACCTATAACGACTTCTCATCTGGATTAAATTACCGTGATAACCCGTCTCTCGTATCCCCTTCAAGTACGCCTGAGTGTCAAAACGTCCGCGTACGTGATAAATCAATCGGAAAACGTCCCGGCTACTCCAACCTCTACCCCACATCCCTTGGAGAAGGTGGCATCAACGGAATATCCCCCTACATTAAGGCATCGGGAACTAAATTTCGCTTAATCGCATGGAGCACAAAGCTATTCACTCAAGAAAGCAATGATCAACCTGTCGAAATCAAGTCAGGCCTAGCAAACGCTAAGGCTTCTTTTTTTGTCCTCAGCGACACCCTGTACGTACTCAATGGAACCGACTACCTTTCCTTTAACGGCACTACCTGCGCTGATGTCGTTGGGTACGTCCCCCTAGTTCTCATTGGTCGTTCTCCAACGGGATCACCCAACTATGGTACACCCCGTGAATCGCTCAACATCATATCACCCGGCTTCCGCACCTCATTCTCCGCAACGGGCACAGCAACAGCCTACACCCTCCCATACACCTCTCTCGACGCAACAGCCATAACGGCCATAGTCAACGGTGCACTAATGGTCGAGACAACAAACTTCACGGTCAACCGCACAACAGGCGTAGTTACTTTCAATATCGCTCCTGCCATCGGGATAGATAACGTCATAATCACAGCGTTCAAAGCATCACTAACAACCCCATCGCTTATCCTTAATTGCCGAGTCTCCGAGGTCTACGGTGGCAAAGCAGAAGCAACAGTATTCTTCTCCGGAAACCCTAACTACCCTGACTTAATATGGCACTCTCGCCTCTATGGTGAGAATTACAACGCTGACTATTTCCCCGACGATGCAGTACAAAAAGTACCGGGCAATGTCGCAGGACTAGCACATATCTTCGACCTGCTCTATGTCTCACACAGCAAAGGTCACGGATACCTATCCTATGCAGATGGCACATCTTACCCCATATTCCCCTATGCTGACATCAATCTCGAAAAGGGCAGCGACATACCAGGTTCAATCCAAGAGGTCGATAACGCCGTCATATGCGCTTCTACGAGCAATGGAGTAATGCAAGTTCTATCCAACACCACTGTCAATAATCGCTTATCCATTAACGACATAAGCGACCTAGTAAATAAGTCAGGTTCAGGTAGAACGGACTTAGGTATCCTCCAAGAAGGTAATTTAACCAATGCGGTATCCTATAATCATGATGGTTACTATGGACTCTGCATCAATGATGTTTGCTACGTTTGGGAT
>Ga0209728_1001444_pt1 | contig 14553 bp, 2 predicted proteins | sample RifGroD1_FD_183997 | JGI IMG/M metagenome (GOLD analysis project Ga0209728, IMG submission 183997) | Groundwater microbial communities from Rifle, Colorado, USA - Groundwater D1 (SPAdes) (version 2) | ecosystem: Environmental > Aquatic > Deep subsurface > Groundwater | place: Rifle, Colorado... | reverse complement strand
GGGGGGAGCGCGTACGGGGGTGATGGAGGTGCAGGATATGCATCAACAAACGGTCCCGGATATGCAGGTAACAACTACGGAGGGGGAGGCGGTTCGGGTACTAAACTATCAGTGGGAGGCGGTGGTGCGGGGGGATTGATACAAATCACTGCTTATACTCCCCCTACAGTTACAACCAGTTCGCCGTCTGATATCACCGGCACTACAGCTACTTTAAATGGAGAGATAACAGCTACCGGATACCCAGAAACAGTTACCAGACGCGGTTTCTGCTACATAGAGGGAACAAGCGGGGACTGTACTACTTCGGATGGTGTTGTATATGAAGATGGATCTTTCACTACCGGAACTTATACACGAGGTCTATCAGGTTTAACCGCCGGTACTGGATACAGGGTAAGAGCATACGCGGTCAGCTCAGCGGGAACAGGTTATGGAACAACCGTACAACTTACTACATCAGGTAGTGGTATTAATTTATCCGGAACCATATATCAATCCTCGAATGAAGCTTTAGCTTATGACTGTAGTGGAGGAAATACAAGAACAATACTACTTAAAGTCAATGGAAGCGGATCATATTCAGGAACATGTGATCAGAATACAGGAGCATGGTCGGTCACGGGGGTTAGCGTGTCTTCAGGTAATACTGTATATGCGTATATATCAGGAGTAACTGTGGCCGGAAACACGGTCATAGTTAGTGACGGCTCGGCACAAACAAATATACCCATCATTGTTGATAGGGTTGTTTTGAGGGATGACGTCAACGGCAGTATAACAAACTCGGAGATAACAGCCGGAAACACATCGGATGCTGAGGATTTGATTACGGTTAGCGGTTTTGATGTGACTGTCGGATCATCTTACGAAACACATATTTACACCGGCGACACGCTAATACCTGACGGTAATTTTACTACCGGGAAACTTCATCTTGTAGGTAACATGGACGGGTCGGGTCAAATTAGTGTGCTCACATTGACCGGATCCGGCACAGGACCCAGCACACCACTATTAATAGATGGCGGTACATTTACTGCATCTAATTACACCGTTTTCCAGGGTACTTCAGAAACAGACATACCCGGCACTCCATCTGGTGCCACATACACATCACTTTGGTTAACCCCAACCCTAACGGCGGGAACCGTATACTATTTGGAAGCAACCTCAGCTAATAATGACATCTGGATAAACCCCACTGCTGCATCATCATATTCACTATCCGTTAACCTTGGAGGAGAAATGACTGTTGGCGGTACAGGAACAACCATAGCCGGAACAACCTCCGGTATTGGAGTACTTGATACAACAGCCTCAAACTACGCACTAACCACAGGAAAGATAGACATCCAATCAGGAGGAGTGCTAACAGCAAATGACTCAGACATATATTTAACAGGGACATCGAGCACTCTTTTTACAAAAACAGGTACATTCAATTACGGAACAAGCAATGTGTATATGCAGCCGGTATCGGGAAGTCCTACACTCACATCCGGCGCAATTACTTTTTATGACCTAACCACAAACATGTCGGGGCAAACAGGTGCGGCAGGGGGAAACATTACAGTAAACAACAACCTACTTGTCGATTTCGGTACTTTATCTATACCCTCAACTTACAGCTTAACGGTACAAGGAGCAACTGATGTTTACGATTCTTTGAGCATTTCAAGTACAGGAAACCAAATATTCGCAGGTACCACTCTTATAGCATCGGGGTCAACCTTTACCAGATCCTCAGCCTCCGGAACAAACACTTTTACAGGTCTTTTAACCTTAGAGGGTGGGTCAACGTTTACCACATCTAACAATCCGTCGTTTATTCTTCAAGGCGGTCTTGTAAATGATGGGATCTTTACTTCAGGTACAGGTACTTTTACGTTTAATACAAACAATCAGACACTCTCAGGCTCCTCTGCCATAACATTTGGGGGAGATGTTGCTATATCAGGAGCCATTACAGTTCAGAACTCAAATGCAGAAAGGGTGACCATAACGGGGGATCTTACGGGGTCAGAGGCAGGTTCCACCTATCAAAACAATGCCAATGCAACGACATATTTTGACGGTGCTGTTTTGACAACAGGAACCTTAACAGCAACGGCTGATCCAAACTATATCTATTACTCTGGCTTTAATGAACAAACGATCAAAGCAACAACATATCACGATTTAATTGTGAATAACGACCAGATGCAAACAAAATATGCAGGCTCCGGTACTCTTACAGTTAATGGCGATCTGACCCTAGGACCTAACATCGGAACTGGCCTGTTTTTTGATGTAGCAACAAATGATCCAAACATATCGGTAGCAGGTAATGTTACCATTTACAGCGGTTACATCTTTACGAGTTCCGATAGTCCTTCAGCTACATTTAACATAGATGGGAACCTAACCATAAACTCAGTAGGAACCTTTATAGCTCCTGCGGGAACAAATGATGACTCATTCACACTTGGGGGGAACCTTACCAATAACGGAACATTCAACCACAACAACGGCCAGATAACACTTGATACAACAGGAACAACACAACTTGCCTACTCTTCTGCCACATCCTTTTATCAATTCTCAGTACTTTCTGCATCAGCCGGAAAGAATATCCAGTTTGATGAGACTGACCCAACCATTATTGTTAATGACATAACAGTTCAAGGTGCAAACTGCGGGACAGGCAGAATATATCTTGACTCACTTGTAAATGACTCTCCATGGGAAATCAACATCAAAACAGGAGCTACACAAGATATCGACTATACTGACCTTGAAGATGCAAACGGATCCATATCTGAGGTAACACCAACTGCTGATAACTCAACGGAAACAGGCACTAACACAGGATGGAGTGTTACGGAAGGGGTGTGCTTAGCCCAGCCAATGACGAACTTCGAAGGTGTAAATTTGTCGGGTGTAAACATAAATTAAACTCCCAGAATTCTAACCACAAGGTTAAAGATCTTCAGGGAAATATAACATACTATGTCATATAGATTGCGGGGCAAAATTAGATTAAAATTACTCGAACTGCCATGAAAAGAGTACAAAATATTAAGCGAATGTTAAAAAAAGCACACGGAGGGTTGAACAACCTGACCGGATCCCTTACGACCTATAGAACAAAACCTATCGCGTCTCTCTCTTCCCCGAACGAAGCCAAAAAAAGTTACAGGGGGCGGTTGGCGGGCAAATTACATTTCAAAATTAGCAAAACTGTATCAAAAATAAATGCTGTATTCAAGGGTATTGGTAATAGATGGAATAATCTTTATACTCAAAAACTGCCCTTTCAGAAAATTGGGGCACTTTGGAAAGCACACTACCCCACTTACAAAAAGTACCTTGTCCCGGTTTCAATCGGCATGCTTATAGTATTAGTCCCGGTCGTGTGGTTATCGGTGAAAAATCCTGACAAAGTTTTCGCCGACTGGTTCGACGATAACTGGCACTACCGAAAAACTATTACTCTCACTAACCCGGGTGCCCCCGACTCTGATAAGAAAATTTTGTTCGAAACCGACACCGCTACCTTAATTTCAGAATCAAAAATGCAAAATACATGCGCCGATGCAAGATTTGTTGATATAAATGGGCAGGTATTGGAGCACTATATAGATTCCGCAAACGGCGCGTGCAACACAATTTCAACAGATTTCTATGTACTGCTCCCAACCATAAATAAGGGTTCTACAGTAATTTATTTTTATTACGGGAATGCTTACGCGGAGTCTATTGCACAAACCAGCCAGTTTTCACAGGCCACTTTTAGCCCGTCTCAAAGTTCGACAGGCAGTGAAACTGCAGGACCGGGACCCGCAGCTTACTGGAAGTTTGATGAGGCATACGACCAAAAGGAAAATACAATTATTGAGCAACAGCTGGAAATTATGAATACTCCGGCTGCACTATCCTGGCTGCCCGGATCGACAAAACAAAGGGTAGTGACTGTTACTAATTCAAATGCCTCCGCTTTGACTGATTTTCAGGTGTTAGTTAACGTAACATACGACTCAGATATGAATTCCGATTTTTCGGATATTCGTTTTACAAACGTGGCCGGCACTGAACTGGACCACTGGCTTGAAAGTAAAACGGATAGCACTTCCGCAAAATTTTGGGTGGAAGTGCCCAGCATCGCAGCCTCCGCTGATACAACAATCTATTTACATTACGGGAATCCTTCCGCTTCATCCGCAAGCAACGGTGACAATACATTTGTGTTTTTTGACGATTTTAGCGGCAGCGTCGTAGACACAAACAAATGGACTGTTGTGGACGCAACCGGAATAAGTGTTGCTGACGGCGTGCTGAATGCAACGTCTACAACAGGGTGGCTACAATCTAATTCAGCGTTCAGTAAGGCGCAACAACCGGTGATTGAAGCAAAAGTTCAGCATGTTACCATGCCAACTAACGGATACAACCCGATTAGTACGTGGTTAAGTACTACCGACACTTTCGGAGGATTAATTCATCCCGGATCACCTTTTCGACTCTATCACAGAAACAACGGCACTTGGACTTCAATTTACGACAGCGCTGTTGTAAGCAATCTATTAGTGAGGTTAAGAATATACTCTAACTCCACTGCGGCAATTTATTATTATAATTACGACACCGATGCGTTGGTTGTTTCAGCTACAGGACTTTCGAACTCGGTCGATAATGAACCATTAAGATTTGTGAGACGTGAAGATAACATCAACACCGGCCAAACTATGGATGCGAACTGGGATTATATTTTGGTTAGAAATGGGACAACCTCGGACCCCTCGACTTCCGTTAGTACCACAGAATCAACAAATGAAAGTTTTTACCCGGAAGATGCATCTCTAGGTATTGCCTATTTCGCACCGGAAAACTACAGTTCAGAAACCGTATATTTGGAGGCAGTTGTAAGTTTAGACGGGGGAAGTACATGGACACGCGAAAGATCGCCCGAAATATCTGCAATTTCGTCACGTTCAGCTTCTTCTTACGCAGTTAAAATTAGGGCGGGCGACGGAGATAGTTTGACTCCGACCGTTTCTTTATACGATGCGATAACTCTGGAATCTATTTACGAGCTTAGTCTTGGAAACACCTCAAACACCAGTCTTTCAGTAAATAACGCGAGACTCATAATAAAACAAGAAAGTGGCGTGGGAATAACTCAAACCGACACCAAAACTGAAATAGGGAGTAATGAAAGCAGTTCAAACTTTTCGTATACCCAGCAAACCGATAAAAAAATATATAACTACGATTCGTCAAAGTACAGCCCCACTCCAACAAATTTTTTTGAAACGACTGCAGAAACTTCTCTAAGTGGTGGGGTATCTATAGAACAAAGGATTAATATAATGACCGCCCCGCCTTATACAACGTCCAATAGCGGAACGTATCTACCAACCGATAATTCACTAGGTCTGGCTTATTGGGACGCGGATTTGTATCCCGGAGCCACAGTATATTTAGAAGTCGAGTACCTCGAGCAGGGTTGGGGAGATGGCTCCTATGCACTGTATTCTGAAAGTGGGACATATGTTGGAGCTGTAGGAAGTACCGGGGATGGGTACGGGGTGGTTCGTAGCGGAGCTCTTACCTTGGTGGACAATACAAACTATACGGTACGGGCGAAGGCAGGAGATTATTGGGGCAACACAGGTAGCCAGATAATAATTGCGGCGCGTCTTGTAGTTAAGCAAAGTGACTCCTCTAAAATCACTGCTACAGAAACGCAAATAGATATCGGATCAACGGGTTTGAGAGAACTACATAGCGCCCCTAGTTACACTCAAATGTACAACCCAAAAAATTATTATTACGATTCTTCAAAATTTGACCCGGTCCCTACCGCGTACTTTGAGACAACGCTGGAATCGTCCCAACCTACTATAGAACAACACATAGATCTTCTTAACAACCCTTTCACGGTAGCCTCAACTACTTACGTACCGACAGATAACTCCCTGGGGCTTTTTTACTGGGATGCGGATAAATACCCGGATTCAACGGTTTATCTGGAGTTTGACTATCTCGGGGCAGACTGGGGTAGCGACTATCTTTATGTGGGGCTTTTTTCGGAAGCAGGGACACAAGTTATAGAAGCTAATACGCCCCAAACAAATGATGAGTATGGCCGGATTAGAAGCGCCGCCGTCACCCTTACAGATAATACTGCTTACACCGTAAGGGCGAAGTCGACGCGGACAGCATACGTAAATACCCAAACTGTTCTAGCCGCCAGACTTATCATAATTCAATCAAATTCCACTAAAATAACAGGAACAGAAACTAATGTTGATATAGGAGATAGAAAAAAACTTACCAACACAAGTTATGCTCAGATGGATGCCCCGAAAACTTTCTACTACGATTCTTCAAAATATACACCGGCGCCGACTGCATACTTTGAAGCCATCCTTGAATCCCCGCCACCTACTATAGAACAGCAAATAAATATACTGAACGGGACATATTCGGTTAACACTACTTCTTACCTTCCTACGGATAATTCATTAGGACTTGTATATTGGGACGCAGACAAGTATCCGGATTCGACGGTGTATTTAGAGGCAGATGTACAGCCAGGAGGATGGGTAAGCAACGCATACGTAGCTCTATACTCAGAATCAGGATCAGCAATAGGATCGGTCTCCACAGGCGACGTTAGCGGCGGTAGCCACAGGATACGTAGCGGAGCACTAACGCTAACCGATAATACCGCATATACCGTGCGGGCAAGATCAACAAACACAAACACACAGGTTATTACTGCAGCCAGATTAATTGTTATACAGAGTAATAGTACTAAAATCACGGGTACAGGAACACAGGTTGAACTAGGTTCACGAACCACGACAACGTCTACCACTTATACCGGTTTTTCGGACACAAAAGTGTGGCGGTATGACTCTTCAAAATATACACCGGCGCCAACTGCATATTTTGAAGCTACCCTATCCAACGACACGGCTGATCAAACGACATACGCAGCCCTTTATACAGACGGTGAAACATGCTCTTCCCAAGTAACCGGATCTGAAGTTTCTGTGACAGGTACCACTTGGTCACACGTGCAAAGCGGGAGTATTACCCTATCAACAGATACCGACTATAGCGTGTGCATTAAGGCAGGAGCAAACACCGCGAGAATTGCCAACGCAAAAATCATACTCGATCAGTCAGATGCTAATGGTATACGGGATCTGGAGCTTTACCATATGCAGGTAAACTCCCTTATGACAGACGCCGATGCCACATACTCTAATGCCTACAGATACACATTATTTAACCCGGGCATAAGTGCCACGCAAATATCTTTTGAAGGTGGAAATTTCAACTACTTCTATGAAGCAACGCTGAAAACATCGGCCGGCACAGGTTACGCCAGACTTATTAACGCAACCTCCGGAGCTGCCATATCGGGTGGCGAAATTACAACAGCCGCAACAACTTACACCAGAGTTAGAAGCGGAGACATATCTTCGGGAATGCCAACCGCGCAAAGTACCTTATCCAGTGGCCAGACAATGGACACACAAATCAGAAACTCAGCAACAAATACAACGTCTGCAAACTCATGGGTTGTCATTCAGGTAACGGATCTGGCCAACACATCAAACACCGTGTACGCCGAGCTGTATAACTTAACAGACGGCACATCGGTAAGCGGGTCCGAACTCTCAACGACGTCAACACAGGCAACACGTCTAAAAAGTTCTGAGATTACCTTAACAAGTGGAAAAGAGTATGTTGTCAGAACAAAAACCAGCAGCACCGACAATCTCGCTCACTACCTAAGCGGAGCAAAAATCATACTCGATCAATCAGATGCTAATGGTATATCCGCACTAGAAATCATGTATCCGATAAGTACCTATGTTTTTACTGACTCGGACACAACTTACTCGGGAGCATCTCGTTACAAACTCAACTCTAGCCCTAACATATTAGGAGCAAATTCTGCATATTACTTTGAAGCGACACTAAAAACCTCCGGGGGAACCGGGTACGCAAAAATTTATGACGTGACAGCCACTGCAAGCATAACTAATTCTGAGATAACAACGGCGTCCACAACTTTTACCAGAGTGAGAAGCGGTGACCTATACTACAATCTCCCATCAGGTGCCAATGCTTTTGACTTACAATTGAAAAATAGCGCTACCAATACAACTACTGCCGGAGGAACTTGGGTAGTAGCACAAATTTCAAATATTGGAAACCCGGAAGGATACATAGCTCTTTACCCCAATGGTACCTCGTGTGCAAACCAAATCTCAGGCAGCGAAATAGGAGTCAAGCCCTCAGAGGGAATTAAAAACTCAGTTTCTTCATCGATAAGTGTATCTGATGGAAATTACATGATTTGCACAAGAACGCCGAACGGAGTGAGCATCGTAACGTATAACGCTAAAATCAGCCATTATCAGTCAGGTGCTCAAGGAATAACATCTTTAAGAACATTCCGTGCACTTAACACAGACCTAATGACAGAAAGCACAAGTACGTATGTTTCAAAGAATAGCCTGAACAGCTACGACCCTGCTACATTTACAGGAGTTGTAGTTGGGTCTTTCGATGCAACTTTATCTGCAACCGGTTCCACGGCATACGCGCAGCTATACAATACAACGGGAGCAGAGGCTGTAACGGGAACCGAAATAAGCACTGCTAGCACTTCCTATACAAGGGTGCAAACCTCCGACATAACTCTCCCCATCTCAGCTTCAGAACTGGACATACAAATTAAAAACGGCAGTACCAGCACCACTAAATCAACTGCCTCCTGGCTGGTACTTGATATAACAAACGAGCTTCCTGCAATTGCCCACGACTCAACCTCCAACAAGATTAATGGGCAGTTGAACGGACCCACTTGGGAAACAGCGCAATACTGCGTTTCCGGTTCGTGTCTAAAATTCGGCGGCGACGGGGATTACGTAAAAGTTACCGACAACTCACGGCTCGATTTTGGTGCTTCTGACAGTTTTACAATAAGTATGTGGTTTACTCAACCCCACACCACTACCGGGACGCAGGCCATGCTTTCAAAATTCGAATCCACCGGATCTGACGGCGGCTACCAGATAGCTATGGATTCCACAGGTAAAGTAGCGGTAGGAATAGGCGACGACAACACCAACTTCCCGGAAGATTCAATAACAAGCACAGCAAGTTACCGCGACAGCAAATGGCATCACGTCGCATTGGTCAAAAACGGCTCCACCAGTATTACTTTATATGTGGACGGGGTAGTTGAAGGTACAGACGAGACACTCGCAACCACGGGTGCCCTGACAAACAATGACTTGCTTTATATCGGCCTGGCAAATGACGGGGCAACTGGCAGCTGGCTTGGCAATTTGGATGAAATCAAAATTTACCGGTATGCAAGAACGGCGGGAGAGATAGAAAATGAATTAAATTCCGCAAGTTCAACTAACACACAATTATTAAGTAAAAACGTCACAGGAAAAATAAACAACGGACTTGTCGGGCATTGGAAATTGGAGGAAACCACTACTAACTCTTGCGCTACTCTGGCACCGATGGACGCGTGCGATGAAACAGCGAACGGCTACGACGCATATTGGGACGGTGACGCAAGTTACGCGCCCGGTAAAATTGGCAACAGCATTGTACTTGATGGAACCGGCGATGCTCTCCGGGTACAACAGGAGTGGTCGAAGATCAAGATAACATTTGACAACTCCGCTTCTGCCGAGGATCTGACTGATTTCCCCGTACTTGTAAAGGTGGGGTCGTCAAGAATAAATTACACTAAAACTCAAGATTTGGGCCAGGATATAAGATTCACTGACAGTGACGGTACCACGCTACTCAGTCACGAAATAGAAAAATGGGACGAGGCGGGCGACTCTTTTGTTTGGGTAAAAGTTCCCAATATCCCTGCCGGGTCTACAACTGACTATATTTATATGTACTTTAATGATCCGGCGCTCTCAGACGGTCAAAGCCCTGAAAATGTTTGGGATAGCAGTCACGTAGGTGTCTGGCATTTAAAAGAGTCTACAGGAACAAATATTGCGGATTCGACCACAAACTCTAATAATGGCACAAAAACTTTGGAAACCCAACCCGCTTATACCGCAGACGGTGCCATTAATGGGGGGCATACTTTCGACAGCTCCAATACCACTGTAAGTATACCCAACAACGCTACTTTTAATATGGGTAACGTGATGACCCTAGAAGCATGGGTAAAGCCCACCACATGCGCTTCCAGACAAACCATCATAGGAGCAAATAACGCGTCAGGGGTCGTTCAACTTGAAATTAACAACGGTAGCTGTGCGGTAGGAACAATTGTCAACGGCATATATATATCATATACGGGCACAAATGCCCTAACAGCAGGACAGTGGAACCACATCGTTTATACCAGAAACGGCACCGGGGCAACACATAAAATTTATGTCAATGGCGTGGAAAAAACTCTGTCAACGAACGCCTCCAACAACTACACAAATCCTACCGTTGCTTTTGAGTTCGGAAGAAGAAATACAGCCGGTTCTCAGAAATTAACAGGGACCCTCGATGAAGTGAGAATGTCGGGCATCGCCAGATCCGTAGCTTGGGTAAAAGCCACTTATCTAACAGCAACCGACGTATTTAACACCTTTGGCACCGAAGAGTCTTACATCCCCGACTTCAACATCTCAGACCAGATCACAGTTTCAGGATGGTATTACCCCACAACACTAGACAACACCACAAAATTCCTGATAAGCGGCAGTGGCACTTCCAAATCCATGTATTTAAAAACAGACTCGGCAAACACCGGAAAACTTCTCTTCTCCACCAACGGAACGGATGAAGGCACTTCATCAACTGCCCTGACAATAAATAATTGGTACTACGTTACACTTACAGGAAACCCAACAGAAACCAAATTGTATATAAACGGGGCTCTTGACTCTACGGTAGAAAATACAACCGGAGTTTCGGATCTGGAAACCTTCATAATCGGAAACGACACAAACCTTTCGACCAACGGATTCATAGGCAAAGTTGATGAAGTTAAACTTTACAATACTGCCCTCAGCTTATCGGATATATCAACCACCTACACATCGCCAAAGGGTCCTGTCGCCTATTACACTTTCGACCAAAAAGACATCGGCGCTGTCTTTGATATTTCTACAAACAACTACCCCGCAACATGGAGTGGTTCGACTACAAACCGCTACGTAACAGGTAAATTCGGGAGTGCCGGTGTATTCAACGGTTCATCCGATTATGCCCAGGCTTCAGATGTTCCATTTGATTTGACAACTGACTTTACTCTCGAATCCTGGATTAACCTTGGCACGGCAGGCTCTGCTCCTTATAACATAATCAGTAAACACGGGGCAGAAGGCTCAGGAGGCTACTCACTATTTGTGGACGCAAACGGAGCCGTAAACTGTCTTACCGATAACGGAACGTCCGAGACCGTAAGCAAGACGGCAGATTCTGCCGTAACTTCCTCGTCGGGCTGGGTTCATGTTTCCGCCGTGAGAGAAGGAACTTCGTGCAAAGTTTTTATAAACAGCGAAGACAAAACAGCAACCGCAGGAACACATACTACTATGACAGCCAACGACCTGAATTTAAGGCTGGGGTCAAATACTTCCGGATCCGGTTTCTTTAAGGGCTATATGGATGAGGTCAAAATCTACGATTACGCTATAACACCCAAAGCACTATTAGTAGACTATAATGCCGGTCACGCGATACCGGGCTCCCCGGTCGGGAGTGCTAAAGCGTGGTGGAAAATGGATGAAGGTTATGGGGCCACCATCCATAACACAGGTTCTTCAGGCAGCGCAAACGACGGCACTATTACCGGCGCCACATGGTCACTGGAGGGAAAATATGACCGTGCCCTGGATTTCGACGGTACATCGGATTACATAACTGTCGCCACAGGTGAGATAATTAATCAAGATACCGTTACCATAGAGGCCTGGATATATCCCACAAGCGTGACCGGAGCGCATGACTTTACCATACTCGCTCAAAACGATAACGGAGCAGGATACACAACCCACAACTTCGGTATTGCAGGTTCCACAGGAAAACTTATGTACGACAACGAACTTCCTTCCGATGGAGTACTTAGCGGAAACACTGTGCTTACGGCCAATCAATGGCAGCACGTAGCTGTTGTGAGAGATGCTGACAGCGTGACCTTTTACGTTAACGGAGCGAGTGACGGGAACGGGACGGGCGAGGCCAGAACCAGCGCAGCAAGTATAGATAATACTTTAATTGGAGCCAGGTACTATTCGGGAGCTCCCCAACATCAGTTCGCGGGAAAGCTCGACGACGTAAAAGTCTATACCGTAGCTTTGAGTGCTTCGCAGGTTGCTCAGGCTTTTAACCGTGGAAAGGCAATGGCTTTTGGTTCGTTGTCCACGGATACCGCTGGATTGCCTTTGAATTCTGCTAAGTCCGCATACTGTGTTCCGGGGGATAGTTCATCCTGTAACCCGCCTGTCGCGGACTACAGTTTCGACGAAAAACAAGGAACATCTTTGAACGATTTATCAGGAAATGGACATACAGGTACCATAACAAACGAGGGCTCGTATGGAGGAACAAACCCCAAATGGACAAATGGAAATATCGGCGGTGCCCTGGAATTCGGAAACTACGGTTACGTGGAATTTACCGACGATGAACTAATCGCGCAGGACAACATAACTGTAGAAGCATGGATCTACCCCGGAAAGGTTTCAGGTGGATCCAGCAATTTCCCAATATATGTTCAAAACAAAAATGACTCTCAGGGTGTCACCAATTTTTCACATCTTTTTGCCATCGATTATACGAATGGAAAACTTAAATACGATAACTCACCAGCTGGCGGATCTATAAACAGCAACACGGCGTTATCCGCAAACGCGTGGTATCACGTAGCCATAACCAGAAACGGAAATGCCGTAACCTTCTATCTAAACGGCAAATCCGACGGTTCCGGTACCGGTGAGACAAGAGATATTTTCACTGCCGAAACGCTGATAGGTGCAAAATATTATTGGGTTATGTATGAAGCAAACGTAGATCAGTTTATCGGTAAAATCTCCCATCTAACGGTGTATGATTACGCCCGAACACCCGGGCAAATCGCCTGGGATTACGATAGGGGCAACCCATCGTTGTGGTGGAAACTGGACGAATGCCAGGGATTAGTAGCGAATGATTCAAGTAAGCAAGGGGCTTACGACGGGGTAATAACGATCGGTGCGACTGGGACAACCGCATCCGAAGGATCCTGTTCCTCCGAACAGTCGGATGAAGCGTGGTCTATCGGATCTACAGGAGTAACAAATGCAGGTATTTATTTTGACGGTACCGACGACTATATATCCTTGGGAACCGGCCCATCAATATACGCCGTCAGCTTCTGGGTCAAACCGGCATCAACCACACAATCTATTGTAGACCTGGATGGCGGGACTCACACAATTTCCGTTTCGGGAGGAACGATATCTGCTGCCGGCTTCTCATCACCTACTGTATACGTGGATGGCTACCCTACCACAAGTCTTCCTGATACGAACTGGCACCAAATTACTGTGGTCGACACTACGCCGTTAGGTACCTCCAATATAACTTTAGGCAAAATCAACACATCGCTGTTCACGGGACAAATAGACGAGTTTAAATTGTTTTCCTACCCAATGACAGCTACGCAGGTGAGACAAAACGTCGTAAACGCAACCGCAGTTTTTAACTAAACCCGTCCTCACAACACCATTGACATCCCGCCTTTTTCTATCTAAACTACCCCTGTATAGTAGCCAAAGACAGCAAGGGCTCCCGCGCCGGGGTAACTCAGCGCAAAAAAGCTTAATTATCTTGCCGAGGTAAACCTTAATTCGTATATTTTGTGGTTTATAACTCACCGTCTTTGGTGGGTTTCTTTTTTTCGGTAGGGACCGGCATAAACAAAAACCGTCCTAACCGATAAGAAACTTTTTTAGGAGGTGTATACCAAACAAAATGAAGAAAGACACAAGAACAGGAAAAATTAAGAATGCTGAAACAGTAAAAAGCTTAAAGGAAAAGGTCGCCAAGGCTAAATCTATTGTCTTTGCCGATTACCGCGGACTGTCAGCCGGTAGCGCCAATGATCTTAGAGCAAAGTTGAAAGCGGAAAATTCCGAGATGTTGGTAATAAAAAACACCCTTCTTAAAGTCGCTCTTGAAGAAGAAAAAATCAATACAGACGACATTAAAAAGGACCTGGAAGGGCCTACGATGACTGTATTTTCGTTCGGAGACCCTATCGCGTCTATAAAGACCATATTTGAGTTCGCAAAGAAGCTGGAGCTTCCTAAGATGAAATCAGCACTAATTGAAGGGGTCTACGCCGACACGGCAAGAGTGGAAGTTATAAAAAACATACCTTCAAAAGAAATTTTGCTGGGGCAAATGGTCGGAAGTATGAAGTCACCTTTAAGTGGAATTACGAACGTTTTGGGAGGCGTGCACAGAAAATTTGTGTATGCGATTGACGCCATTGCTAAGAAAAAAGACAACTAACTA
>Ga0209728_1001442_pt1 | contig 14560 bp, 13 predicted proteins | sample RifGroD1_FD_183997 | JGI IMG/M metagenome (GOLD analysis project Ga0209728, IMG submission 183997) | Groundwater microbial communities from Rifle, Colorado, USA - Groundwater D1 (SPAdes) (version 2) | ecosystem: Environmental > Aquatic > Deep subsurface > Groundwater | place: Rifle, Colorado... | reverse complement strand
ATACATTAGACTGTATGTAAACTAAATTCTGAGTGACACCTACTGAACTATTAGTAGAACTACCACCTAACAATAGAGGATTAGCTCCTGCTTGCATGTATGCCATTGATTTAGCAAATTCAGCTAGACTTTCTTTTTCATTTTGTACACTTTTAAAAGAAATTTCTTCTATTTTATAAGGGCTACCAACAACGCAAACTGATTCTGGCAAACCTTGACTTACAACATCAACCCATGAAGAGACAACTTCAGGTTCTACTAAGGGGATTCCACTCTCTTGATCTGTCGGAAAATTAATAAATACCATTTTTAATTTTTGATCCCTAGAACTTTCTATTTCTTCATCGATCAAATCATTTAACAAAAATAATTCTGTAAATAATTGACTATACAAAGGCAAGAAGAATGTATCATTATCTCCACCTAATTTAATACAACATACTTTTTCACTAGGCAAAGGTTGCCATTCAGGATATCTTAACTTATCTGGATTCTTTTTATATCTATCATATAATACCTTAATTTCCGCAGGATAAGTTCCCCATGCAAATTCGGATAATTCATTATCTCTTGATAAATCGTCAAAATATTTAAAATTAAATTCTACTTTATATTGACCACCAAGAATCGAATACAATCTTACATACTTTATTGGCAAATCCCATAGATAAGGAAAATTTCCATCGTTTTTCTCAAATCCACAGTACGCTCCATATCTAACTATACTTTCAATAATTCTTCTTCCAGTTTTCTTTATATCAATATTTTCAATATAATCTCTAACTGTATCAAATTCATTTTCAAAGTTGTTTAATATTTTGTCAAATGCTTCTTGATCTATTGGATTACCCAATTCATCAAATTTAGTTTTTGCTTTTAACTCTAAATTCAATTTTCTCATTGTTGATTTTGTTGGTTGAAGATAATTATCCAAAGTTGCCATATTTGAAGTTAGATTTACTAGAGTTTTATAGATTCCTTCAGGAGCATATAATAAATCTGATAAATCAAGAATTTCTATTTGATATTTAATTGGATTATTTAACCATAATTTTATTTTATCTATTGTTATATTTTTGTTGTTTTTTGTTGATTTTTTATTAGAGAAAAATGAAGCAATACGAGATAAGGAGAAATTTTTTGATTTTGATGGTTCCCATGATTCTTTTAATGCAAAAAGATTAGGGGAGAGTGGTTTATTGGAATGATTGTTGTTTTGGTTTTGGTCTGGCAAGGAAGAACCTCCTTTCTGTTTGTTTTTTATAGTAATTATTAATCATTAATTGCATAGACATCATAAGAGATTATTTGACGTAATGGTTTAAAATTTATTTTTATACCTGCATATATAAACTCATTCATTAATTCTTCAAAATCCATTTCTATAAATTGTGTAGGCCTACAATATATTTTATTTTTTAATTCAATTGCTTTATTATTATTTGGATTAATTTCTAATTCATTATCTAGATAATCTTCAAGATATTCAAGTATTTCAACAGCATTACTAGAAATCATTCTTTCTAAAATACCTTCACGTACTTTCATTGAACACATACACTTCCTTAATTATATTGTGATTTTTGGTTATCTTCTTGCTCTGCTTGATTTATTTGCTATTGCGAAGTATGATGAGGGGGAGATGTTTGTTGGACGTTTTTTAATCTTGTTCTTTCTTTCCTCTAAATAAATCCAATATAAATTATACATTAATGAAGAAAATTTATCTTTTTGAATAGATCTAGAGACTCTATCAATTCTTGTTTCATTACCAGCTTGTTTATAAGTGATATTCATAATTTCTTCACATAAATTATTAGTCAATATATAAGGAATTTCTGCATTAGCTAATTCTTCACTATCTTTTATTTTATGTTTTATTTTTCTTTCTAAATCTTTAATACCTTCATGAGAATTTTTTAATAATCCTATATCCATTTTATTGAAAACTTGCATAAAATGATTAATCATATCACTGTTTTTAGTTTCTTTGTGTTGTGATTTTAATGCGAACACCATAGGAATACTATTTACAAGTTTATATTTATCATATTCAGAATCATTAACTACACTATATGGAGGATTACCATCATTTAAATCCAAAACTAACTGATCCGTTACGGATACGCCCAATCCATTATTATCAATAGTTAAAATTCTTGCTTTAAATTCTTTAACTTTTTGTTTTAGAAATTTAGCTTGTAATAAACTATGTTGACCTTCCATTGAAAATATATTAACCAATTCTTTTATATAGTCTCCGTTATCTTTAGGTGTTATTTTAACTACTGTCAAACATGAAAGTGCATTTGCATCTCCTTCATTTCTACTAACATCATACGAAAGACAATATTCAACACGATCATCACCACAATGTTCCCATTCAGCAACCCCAACAACTCTACATTTTTGAAGTTTTTCATCAGAAACAAGACTATCAGAACTTGAACCAGTCCAGACGCTTTCATACTCTCTCATAAAATCCATAATACTATATGTAGGAGATTCCTTTAAATCAGAAACAAAATCTTCATCTAATTGACCATACATACAAGGTAATTCATAACTATTACCTATATTAAACGCAGATTTTCCTTCTAACATATCATTATGAACTTCTTTCATTTTTTCAAACGAAAATTGTTGTTGTGTTCCCGCAGTTGTTACATATATTTGAAATTTATGTGGTTCATTAGGATCTACTCCGCTACACATCGCTATACGGTCATTTGCCATCAATGGAATAATTACAGAGTTTAATAAGTCTCCATTAAATTTTTTATCACTTATTTCTTCTATCCCACCACCGTTGCGTCTTCCCCCACGCGAAGCATCTTGGACTTGTACTACATCATACTTTGAACCATTGTGGAATATTAATCTTGTATAATCTTTATTTTCTTGAAATGTTCTAACTTCTGCACGCAATATAGGGAAAAATCCAAAAATATCATTTAAGCAATCTTGACTAATCTTTGCAGCCTGTTCTTTTTTTGGGGCACAAATAAAAAGCTTCGTCCCACTGTACATAATACATTTTAATACAAAACACAGGTTTTCTAAAAATGATTTACTTGTACCTCTAGTTCCAGTAATAAAAACTTTTTTATATCTCATCATAATTCTTAAATATATTCTTTGATAAAAATACAATTGAATTTTACAATCAGGAGGAGAAATAAAATCAATAAAATGATCTGGATATTCTCTCCAATATGAACATAATTCTTTCCATTTTGGTTTCAAGGATTCAAAATCAGCTATTTTATTTTCATTTATTTTACTATTGTCTATCAAATGAGGAGCATTAAACAAGTTTCCAAAACTATCTTTATTTTGTCTACTTTTTATACTATAATTTTTTACTGAAGACATATTAATCACCTATGTCTTTCAGTTTAGGGGTATCATTTGGTGGTTCTACCATTTGACTTGTTTTATTTAATTTTAAAGTATAATTAAGGATGTACATTATTGTTTTATCTACAATATCTTGATCAAGCCCTCTTATATTTCGATAATATTCCCACGGCAATATAAAATCATCTTTTTCAATTTCGGCATATGTTTGAGCAAAAGTTCTTAGTCCTCCACTTTTAGAAGCATCAGATTTATCCATTGCTCTAAATTGAGAATCACCCATATATTTAGAAAATAAATTTCCTAATTTATTTGCCTTATCATAATCTTCGTCCTCTAGAGCTTTGTCTAATTTTAAAGAAATAACAGCTAATTTTTTCAAATATGTCTCATCTTGTGCTGATTCAATTTTATTATCAATTTTCATTTGATTATAAAACTGTTCTAATTGCATATAATCTAAAGACTCATGTTTGTTTCCCCACCTCATAATCATTTCTGTAGTAACATCAAAATTACATGTTGTTTCTATTTCGTATTTTTCGTTATTTGCACTATCATAATTTAAATCTTGTTCGATTTCCGGTAACATCTTAGAGTCTTTCCATCCTAAATTACGATATTGTGTCATTGCTGTATTTTTCATATACACCCCAATGACTTCACCGCCTTCTTCAAGAGAAGATTTCCAGATATTATAAAGAAACGGACGATCTAATAATCTTAAGGTATCTTTTACCTTATCCAAAATAACGTTTCCGCTTTCATCACTTATCATGTCTTTAATACAATCTTTACAATATAAAATCTTTCCCATTTTGTGGACAGGATTATAACTAGCATAATACTCTGTCTCTTTTTTTAAGTCACCACAATTCTGGCAAGAATAATCTTTTAGAATTTTTCTTGGTTTTGGTTGTTTTAGTGCTGTACTTTTTGGTCTACCTGCCATAAGCATTCTCCTTTAATTAGTAAAAAAGAAGTCGGAATTTAACCAACTTCCTTTAATTTTATATTACAATATTTATATTTGTCTTCTAATAAGTCGTCAAACTCAAAATTTCTATACCTAATGCAAAATTCCTCAAATTGTTCTTTATTATTATTTGAATAATTATATGTATCGTGATAAAGTTTGTGGAGTGATTTACATAAACAAACTCCATTACCGTAATACTTATGTTTACTATGTAATAAATTATAAATTAAGTCTCTATCTTCCTCACAATATTCACCTATAGTCTTTAACATAGGTAATTTTAATTCTTCAAATAATTCATATACAATATTTTTAAAATTATATAGATGGTGGACATTATCAAATTCTCCATGAGTTAAAATGCACTTATAATTACATTCTTCCATAGAAGATTTTTTCCAATCTTGTAAGTGGTCGCGCAAATCATAGTATAATTCCTTTATACCTCCTGCCCAACGACCATTTAATTCTCCATTTAATGGATTGATGTGTCTGGGATTCTTATCTCCAGACCATAAACCTTTCTTTCTCGAAGAAATTAATTTGCGTCTTTTATCGTCTTTACTCCATTTAATCCCATATAGTGGATTATTTTCTCCAACATATTTTCCTTTTCTTGAAAGAGATATTTTCTTTCTAGTTTCTTCAGGTAAATGTTTACCATAATTATAGTTTTTATCACCTGCTAATTCCAATCCTTGTTGTTTATCTGCTCTTCTAGATGTTTCATACGTCTTATTTATTTTCCCCATCTTAAAAGCTTTATTTATTAAACCTTTGTTGGTCTCTTCTGGAAAATACAATTCTATTAATTCTTCATTTGTAAAATGAGGATATACTTTTATAAATAATTCTTCTTTTTCATCCGACCACCATTGTTTTGGAATATATTCGTCTTTCATAAAATGCCCATCTTTACCACACTCACGACAGACATTGCGTAAACCGTCTTTACATAATTTATCAGGTGGAAAATATTTAATATCAACCTCTAACTCACGATTGCATTTCTTGCAAAATTTATAACCATCTTTAGGTTTTGGTAAATTAAACATTTTCTTTTTGTTCCTGCATTCTTTACATTGAGTAGTTAATCCGTCTATATTATATTTATCACTATTAAAATAATCTTTTGTGGCAGGAAATTCCCTTTCACAACCACTACATTTTTTTGCTTTAACCTTTAAATCTTCCATAATCCTTAACCCTTCTTTCTGCAAATTACACATCCCTCTGCACTAACAACCAACCACATAAAAAGTAAATAGAAGATAGGGTGCAGAGATGGAATAGCTAATCCCAAAAACCTATCTTCCTAGTCCAATTTTCATAGACAATTAGACGTATTATTACTAATACGCCTATAATCCACAAAACTTTATAATATCGTTATAAATGAACAAATTATGCTCACACAAATGCCTCACAAATTAATGTGAGGCATAATCTAAACACAATTCCATCCACACACAAAACGCCTGATTACTCAAGCGTCTTATAATTGTGAGGGGATATTATTTATTATCTAATTATTTTAAAGTCTTTATCTCATTTCCATCTATTGCAACTTTCTTAGACTTCTTTAACTCCTTAATAGATTTATCTGCTTTAACTGGAATAACTTTATTAGGATATTCCTTTTGCAAATCAGCAAAAATCTGTAACCAAGTATATCCTTTCTTGCTCATCCAATGTATTTCGTCTTCTATTTCTCTAATTACTGATAAATCTTGAGTAGAAAGAAAATCTCTTAAATTATCTTGTTGTTTTAAATCCAAACTACTTTTAATTTCTTTAGCATACATGCCGTACAAAATATCATAAGTAGTATTCGTAATAGTGGCGTATGTATATCTACCATCAGGTAGTTCTCCGTTTTGAATAAATTTAGATATTGCAGATGTTTCTCTATTTCTTCTGATAATTCCATCTTCCCTAGCAATAAGTTGTTTAAGTTCTTCTTGTGTAAGAATTTGTATAGAACTTTTTATTGTAAAGTAATCTCTAATAACTTTTTTATATTGCTTTCTTGCTAAATCTGTGTTCATTAATTTCAGCAAGAGAGTATATCCTTGTTGTGATAAAAGATAAATATTTTTACTAGCATTTAACGCATTTTTAGTATATATTTTGCTGTCACTCAGAGTTACCTCGAATTCTGTTCCCTTTATATCAATAAAGTCTATACCTTTTTCAAAATAATTATCTTTAATATGTCTATTAATACTTTGATTAATTGTTTTTAATTCTATACCATGTAATTCTGCAATTGTCTTTGCTAAGATTACCCCTTTGATCTCCACCAAACCCACCATGAACATTAGGAACTTCAATTCCACAAACTTTTACTTTACCTTTTAATATTAAATTATTTTCCATTATACCATCACACTTCTTTCAACTTATTTTTCTCAAACATAAAATACTATCTGTTCCTAGAGCACCATTCTCTATATGCTTCCAATGAAGAATCATACCCAAAACGATACCACGTTTTCTTAGTGGTAGGATGAGTTCCCGTCTCCAACATCATTACCCCTTTAGAAGCGTAGAATGATGCTTGGAAAGGATTATAAATGTACACACACCTTGTATCATCTTTTTCTTTTATCAACTTAATTCACCTCATTTCAATCATAAATTTATATTGTACCTTTACAATACAAGAAACTCCATCAATTTTTTAATGGAGTCTATCTACTGTAAAAATATTAAATTACCAAAACATTAAATCAATCCATAAAATTTCAATTCTGCCGTAATTATTCTTGTCCATTCTTTTGTGATATCTATTTTTGTTCCTTCATCTATTTGATCCCACACATCACCAAGACCACTTCTCATGGTAATATCACCAATTATTCCATCTATAATATTTTTAGTCATTTCATTCATTAACTATTAATTCCTCCCATTTAAAACTTAGATTTTAACGACTTATTATAAAATCTAATCCTCCAAAAATTCCCTCATCTCATCTTTAGCATTTTCATACCCCATAGACATACATTCCTGCAACATACTATAAAGAATATTCCTTAAATCCGATCCGCACTCACATTCACTATTCTCAATATACTGAGCATAATGTTCTACTAATCCAATTTCATATTCTTCATCATCTGTAAATTCTCCACGGGACATTTTACATGACACACAAGGACAATCTTGATAATGCTCCTCACCATCTAATAACTCATCAACATTTTCATTTTCAACCTCTGTATCATCAATGCAATCTTCATCAATTAATTCACAAAATCTTATACAACCATCTCTAGATAAATATTCCCTAATATCTCCGAAACTCATATTACTAAATACAAAATAATCAATTTTATCTCCATCATCATATTTATATGTTCCTGCTTGATCCCATTTTGCATATTCACAAACAAAAGTAATATCATTTTTATAAAAATTCATAGAGACATAATATTCATCCACTTCCGAAGAAAGTTCAATTGAATCTGCTTCTACATCATATTCATTACCTAAATAATCATAGATATAATGAGCTAATTCAAAATTACATACTAACGTAAAATTTGTTTCAGATTCAATATGAGAATCGATAATTCCTTCTACTTGAGATAATGTATATTTTTGTTTATTAATTTGCATAGTTAATATTCCTACCTTTATTATTTTATTTTTATTGTTGTACTTGTTATAGATTTATTTTATGGTTTAAAATTATTAAAATAACTCTTCAATATCCTGAACAATTCTTGTAGCAATACCCATATCAATACATTCATTTGGGAATAAATATAAATCTTTATCCTCAACTTCTTTGTATTTCTTAGGAGTAATTTTAGTATTCTTAAGAATAAATTCTTTTGTTACCTCATTATCTTTCTCAAGAAACTTCGAGTAATCAATAATCTTATTCACATCAGAGATAATGCCACTAGAACCTTTATGAATCATTACCCTTGAAGTAGGAAGAAGTAGTCTCTCTCTTGCTGATAGAAAAATCATAGCACCTGCACTGAAAATTTTACCCATTGCAATAGTCATACAAGGAGTTTTGGATAGTGTGATAGCATCAATTAAAGCATTCATTGCTGTTACATCTCCACCATCAGTGTGAAGGAATATTTTAATCTTTACTCTTTGCTCAATTGGAATACCTTTATCTTTAAAATTCCAATCTATAATTTGTTTAGCATGTTCTACACATACGTCATCAATAAAAGTATTTATCCAAATTTCTCGTCTAGACAATCTATTGTAAAAATCGAGCAAGGTTGGATCTGGTAATACCAATTTAGCCAATTCTTTAATTTCATCATCTTCATACAAATCATCAACTTCAAAGCTTTTAATAGACATAATATATTCCTCATTATTCTTTCAATTATTTTTTATTACTTAAAAATTATATCATACATAGTTTTTACACCTTTATTATTACATACACAAACTAATTGCTGTGGACTCCCTAGTATACGTTTCTCTATCGTATAGTCATCCATCCCCATTAAAGATCCTGACATCATTAATTTATAACCTTGTACATAAGTATATGAATTATGATGTAAATGACCGCTAAATACTCCATATATTTTATGAGGTATCATTTCAATTAATTTAAGAGAACTATTTATACCATCATAATCACCATGAACGCCTAAATAATATAAACCTCTAATATTTATCAAAGACATAGTATTATCAATTATATTATCAACGACATAGACATTAGTTATATTTTGTAGTCTTGCTTTAATATAAAAAGGAATTAAATCATCTAATCTCTCACCTTTAGGACTATCAAATTTAGTAGATAATCTACTGTGATTCCCTGAAACAACAGAAAAATATACATTGTTAAAATATCCACTTAATTCACTAAGAAACCATGATATTAACTCACTTGCTCCCATAACTTGTTCAACAACATTTTCCCTATTTGCTAATTGAATTCCAAGATGAGTGTTTCCTGATATTATGTCTCCGTTAGCACATACATAGCAATTTTCTGAATTGTGTGTTCTCTTAATAGAAATTATTTCTTGTATGTAATGCTCAAGTCTTTCTTTTGCAATCTCAGGACTGTATTTATTCCAATAATTATCAATCATAATTCCAAAATGCATATCATTAAGACCAATTAGCAAATCATTATCAGATTGCGTTATGTGCTTATAGGATTTATTTACATAAGGTTTAATATTTTGAATTGAATTTGTTAAGATTTTTTGATTTTCTTCATATCTTGCTAATACACGAATATCTTTATTAATAGAAGTTCTTAAATCTTGAAGTTTTACTCTTTCCTTCTTGAGATTAATTTCTTTTAAATTTTTATCTGAAATCTGAGAATTATCTTGCTTAATTTCTACAGATTCTTTATAATTAGGTAAAGGAGTAGATTCAATATCTTTCTTGTCTTCCACTTTGTCTTTAATAATATTGTTTATTATTTCTTTTACAATATTTAACTTCTTTAAAGTCCCATCGCGATCCTGCCTCTTCTTGATAAACTGACGATAATGTTCTCCAGATTTAAACTGAAATCCCTGAGACTCATTTAAATCATTCCAAGAAGGATTTTTACTATTAAGTATTTTCTTGTATTTATCTCTATTGTTTTTAAAATCTACACCAATAATATAAAGTTCATCTTTTGATTTTGACAATATAAAACCTCATTAATATTTATTTCACTTATAGTCCTTCATCGACTAAGGACTTATTCCCATACAAACAAAAAATTAATTAAAAGAATATAACCAGAATTTCGACGCGATAGCTAGAAATTATGCAAGCGTAAGGCGACAAAGCCTTACAAAACACCTGCTCCCGTTTGACATGTCATAAGATGTAAACTAATCTGTATTTATTATTTTGCTTGTTATCCTTGCAGGAGGCTTTTCATTACAATTATTTTGTTGGCACAAAATAATCTCCATGAATTATGTTATAATGTAACAAGTAGTAACTAATACTGTCACAAGTAATATTATTCACCTGTGACAGTAAAACAACGTCAAATAAACAGTTTCAAGAACTGTCATAAGTGTAACATGTGAAATTAAACTAAAATTATATATGAAGTTATATACAAAATTATCACACAGATTAATTATATATTACTTATAATTATTTATTTTATATAATTTACTTGTTACACCTGTGACAGTTCTTATAATCATTACTGCACCTTGTTTTTAGGTGTCATGGGTGCTGTCACAAGTAAGTAAAATGTCATGGGTAATTACCTGTTACACTTTATTAAGGTTCATATATACCCATGTTGGTTTACTTTTTATTCTCTTTTGACTTTTATTATATCCCAATCTTTTTAACTCTTTGCCAAAGTTAACATTGTTTAAGCTTTTAAATCCATTTCCTCCACACCATAAAACATAAGCATCATATAAAGATATACTTGAAATATACTTATCTTCTTCATCTGTCTTAATATATTTTTCTTCCATAAATTGTTTGACTGGATTTGAGTCTAATTTATATTCTTCAAGTTTATTATTTACTTCAACGCTTTCTGTGAATTTCTTTTGTTTGTGAAGTCTTTTCAATCCACTTAATGCAAACAAAAATATACTATCTGCTTCTAATTTTAATTTTTCAGATAAATCAATATCAATTTCATCACCTTTAAATTGTTTATTAAATGGAATAATACAAAGTCTTCTATATAATCCATCAGATTTATCTTTAGTTACTGGTAAACTGTTCATTGCAAATATTAATTTAACTGTACTTGGAAATGAAAATTTGTCCTTACCTTTATATTCGCCATCAATCATATCACCGCTAACTATTTTCTTAAAGAATGCTGTAGTTTTTAAATTACCCTCTATTTCAGACGATTTGTTTATTAATTTCCCAAATAAACTTACTCTACTAAATGCTCTGTCTAATTCACTAATATCAACATCACTTATGTTTTTGCTTCCCCATATGTGATCCATAATATCTAGTAATACTGATTTACCATTAGACCCTTCTCCCACTAACATAAATGATTTATGGAACTTGCAGTTTGGAGTCAAACAATATCCTAACATCTCGCCAATTAATTTCATTCTTTCTGTATCATTTTCAAATGTTGATGTCATATAATATTTCCAATTCTCTGCATTGTCTTTTAATGCGTTTGGATTATAGCTTACATTTAATTGAATTGTACTATAATCTTCTTTAAAGAATTTATCTTCATGAAATATAAAATTTTCAATATTTGAAATATCTAGTGTTCCATTCTTTATTATTAATCTATTTCTATTGGAATTAAGTAATTCCGCTAATTTATCGTTATTAATTTGATTTATAAGCATACGAGAAGTTGAACTTATTTTTGCATTTGTTAACTCGTCTTCTGATTCAAGTATTCCTGCAATTAATTGTTGTATACGTAATTCAGAGCAGTTTTCCCAAATTTCACCATTAAATATTAGAAATCCCACACCCGTACTATATACAACATCATATTTAGTTATAAAATAATCAACAAATGATTTATCCATAAATTTTCCATCCTCATAGAATTTTCCTTCTGTAACTTCATTAATTTTCCCATCTACATTGTAATGATATTTCTTAGTTATTTTATCTGTTTTTATTGATATTGTAAAAGATTTATTCTTGTTTTTATAGTCCTCAATTATTTCTAAAACTGTATTATCAGTTATCATTATTATTCACCTAGTCCTTTCGTTTTGAAATCAAGTATATTATTATTTAGTTATCGTAGTTCTACTATTACACCATTCTTTAAATGCAACCATTAATTCATCACTCTTTGCAAACTTAACATAAGTATCTTTTTTAGAACCTACTCCTACATTCAAAGGCAATATCCCTTTGCTAAAGTAGAAATCTGCTTGTCTAAGATTATAAATAAATACTACCTCATTATTGTTTATCATTTAAATTCCTCTTTTCGGTTTTACTTTTTCTATCCTCTTCTAAATCCAACAATCCTAATTCATCTTCACAAATATTTCGTGGTTCCCAATATCCACAAAGAGAACATAAATCCATTTCTATTTTGTTTATGAATTTGTACCAATATTTCTCGAATCCACATTTAGGACATATTGTGTATTTTTCTTCAATATTTAATTTTCCCATTGTAATCATCTCCTTATATAGAGAATAAAAAATTAATTCCGGACTCCAATAAAATAAGTTTTTCTTGGATTGTTAATGCCGTTTTTATCTAGGTTATACGGCAAAACCCATTTAGTATAATATACTCATTTTTTAAATGGATAAATGAGCAAACCACTGGCGTAATGCCAAATCAGTTACCACGTAGTTAACGTGAAGTCTATAAAAGACTAATCAGTATTATTAGAGACGTTTACCTAAAAACAAACGCATCAATGAAGTCAGTTTATGAAACTACTTCCACCTTAGTAATTTATCAACCAAAGCATCTCAAACTACGGAACCATTTTGTTTTTTAATTATCCATACCAATTTATTTTATCAATCAAAGAATATTTGATTAAAATCACTTATTTTTATATATTTGATTCTGTATATAGCGAAGCGTTTAGTGTACCTAATGAATTGTTGTATTGCTGAAATATGGAACTATCGTATTTGTGAATTTAACGCCTAATGAAGTGTTTAACGCTTTGTTCTTGTTTATGTATACTTAATATACATCGTTTCCAGATGTTAAAGTTATAATTCTTCTGTACAAAGTAAGTACAAAATAGCATTAACCATTTGAATTTTCACCGCTATATAATTCTGCGATGGCTCGAATTAGTTCACAATAGTCTGAGAATGCTTTGGTTTTGAAAAGTAGGGAAGGAGTTGGTTGATACTCAATCCCTGCTTAGGGTTATCATTTGGATTATAAATTTTTAACTATTAATTGCTAAATACTCTTCAACTATTTCTGATGTGGAAGCCAAAATATCATAAATTGGTATAAATTCTACAATATCTTGCATCATGGCTTTTTCTATCTGAATCGACAATGTATTTGAACGATTCAACATAGATTTATACAAAGTATTAATCTCATTTCTATCAAAATCTAAAATTGTCTTTTTCTCTATTGGAAACTTGTATTGCACTTGATTTCCTTCAACATTAAAAATAAAATCTGAGCCAAAAGACTTTGCTTCTGATGGTTTTAAATCAAGTAGATATTTAAGATTATTAGATAATTCTCTACTCTTTTTTGCAAATAATATACCAGTATCTAGTGTTAAGTTCTCACCATTTTCTTGCCAATCAAGGAACAAATCTTTTTTAGCATTCTCTATAGAAAGAGATAATTCTAGTTTCTGACTAATTAATTGAGAAATTAGAAAAGAAATATCTGTTACAGAGCATTTATATTGACGTTCAGTAGTTTGGTCAATTACTTCATCTTGATTCTCTGTTACTTTTGATTTTAGGTGGATTTCTTCTACTTTTAATGAATTTGATTTATTAGAAATATATGATAAGAGAGAAGATGTATGTTGATCGAGAATGTTCAATATACGAAAAGACTCTTTTAGTGAAATTGTTGAATTTGCGTTTTGTGAATTTGACATATTTGTTGTTTCCTTCTTTCGATTTGTATTTTATTAGAAAGGTGGACTATACCCCTATAAATCCACCTTCGATTTACGAGCATACTTATATTTCACCAATCTCATCGCAGTATGCTCTATTTTCCAATGAGTTGATGAGGGGAATCTAATAAATGTGCATCTAAAAACCTCGTACTCTTTATCAGAGCAATGCCTATCTTTCAAGGTCTTACTAAGTTTGCACATGATTTTAGGGAATGTTCGTAATTGCACTAACATTGACCCAATTTTATCAAACCCTAAAACAAGTTTTTATTGTTACTGTCTTAGTTATACAATTTCCAAAAATCATCACCACAACAATTTATAGAGGAATGTTTAAATTTGCTCTCATGAGCATGTAAATTGATTATTACCAAAGCCACAATAGTAGTGTCGCAGTCAATTCATTTGACATATCATCCTAAAGGTAATGATGCCACACCATTTCTTTAAGTGATATATCAAATGTTAGACCATCCATTCTATATAATATTGTGGTTAGTTAAGGTATTACTCTGATTCTTCAGGATCTTCAGCGTCCTCAGATTCCCCATCTAAAGATAAATATTGTTCACAACCATTAATTGTAATATCTAAGATGCCGGGTTTCTTTTCTGTTCCTTCAAGTTTATACAATTTAGTAGACCATTCGCATACACTGGCT
>Ga0209728_1001440_pt1 | contig 14602 bp, 25 predicted proteins | sample RifGroD1_FD_183997 | JGI IMG/M metagenome (GOLD analysis project Ga0209728, IMG submission 183997) | Groundwater microbial communities from Rifle, Colorado, USA - Groundwater D1 (SPAdes) (version 2) | ecosystem: Environmental > Aquatic > Deep subsurface > Groundwater | place: Rifle, Colorado... | reverse complement strand
AGACGTGGAAAACACTTGGGCGTATAGCAACTGAGAGGAATATCCTTGTTATTACGGCTTCGCAAACAAATAGAGTTGGTGCGGGCAAGAAAAATCTTAAAGGGACTGATATTGCTGAAGCTTTTACTAAAACTGCTCATGTTGATACACTTATTATGATCCAGCAAACTGCTGCTGAGAAAAGAAGGGGTATCACGAGAATGTCTGTTGGGTATAATAGAGATGGTGATTGTGATACGACAAAACAAGTGATGGTTTTACAAAATTTCGCACTTGGTCAGGCATTTCTTGATTCTGAAATAATGAATGGGTATATTGAAGAGTAAAAGATGGTTGGATTTATTTTTAAAGGCCAGAATATGAAGAAAATTGAAGAATATGAAAAATTTATACCACATTTTTGTAGCTTTGACCATGAAAAAGAAAGCTGTTCTTTAATTTTGTATGGCTATACTGAAAATAGAATTGGATGTTGTCGTACCTGTAGTTTTTCTGTTATGGCTGAGAGGAAAGTTAAATTTTTAAATGCTTTACCATTACTAAGTAGAAAAATTGAATGGCGTTGGTAAAATTCTTGACTTTATTTTATTAAAGTGTTATAAATAAATACAATGTTCCCGAACAGAATAAATAAATTGATAGATCAGGCAATTGAATTGGCTAAAACAAATCCGGCTAAATTTAGGCTTGCTTGTATTGCTTCTAATAAAAGAGGGCAAGTCATATCGTCTGGTATTAATTCAAAACATACTCATCCAGTTCAAGCTAAATTAGCTATTAGAAAAGGGCACAAGGACCAAATAGGCTTACATTCAGAAATAGCGACCATAGTTAAGGCACGCAAGCCAATTCACTTCTTAATTATTGTTAGACTGCTTCATAATGACGAATTGTCTATGGCTAAACCATGTGCAATATGTAGAGAAGCAATTAGATTAGCTGAAATTAAAACAATTATTTATTCAACAGATACAGGCTTTGTTTTGGAGAAACTGAGATGAAAGATACTTTCGTGTTAAATGACCTAAATGATGAGCCGCGAAAAATGAGCTGTAAAAATATTATTAAGAAGAATTATTCCGTTTTAGACAAAGTTTGCGACTGTGGGTGGGGCAGAGCTGATGAAGAGAATGTATTGAATTTAAGCCGGTTTTTGTCGTCTAATCTAATTTGTCCTGTTTGTAAAGAAAAGACTTATTTTTTAGCGCCATTACTGATGTGTGCTGTTACAAATAAACTGTGTATTGAATATGATTGTGAATTATATTTATAAGGACTGATATTATGGTAAATTCAAAGGGACTAGCGACTGTTGGATCTATTAAAAGAAGGGTAAATAGAACGTTTGAAGGGAAAATTAGTCATGAAGAGTTATTGGAATATCTTTCTGATCAAATTATTAAAAGAGATGAAAGAATAGAATTACAGTCAAGGGCTTTAGAGATAGCGAATAGGGTCGCGCTACCTATTTATGGGAGAAAACTAGAATTAATAAGAACTGATTCTTCCAATTCTAAATTGACAATTAATCCTTGTGATGGAAGAGTTACTTTAAAAATATCGTCTAAAAGTTCAGAACAGGTTGTAGATGGTCTTATTAAATTTACAAAAGAAATTATGAAATTCGATAGTTTTGAACCTCTAACTTTTAGAGGGAAACTTGATTTTCATGAAGGTAAATATAAAATAACTTTAATTACTTTAAGTAAAAGGTTCAGACATTATTTTGAATACGTTCCCAATAATTAATTGTTTTTATAAAGGCTAATATGAAAATAGAAATGACTGATGAACAAGCCAAGGCTTTATCAAATGCATCTGAAACAATTTCAAGGATGTTAATGGGGCAGTTTAATGAAATAAAATATATGTTTTTGCATAAAGATATTGATTTTGACGAGCTTGATGTAGTTTTGCTCAAATTAGAGAAAGTTGTTTTCCCTAATGGTAGGATAGTTGCTGATAGAGAATATTCATCAATTTTATGGGATATTTATCAAGTTTTGCGCCGGCATCTTGCATATAAAAGAGATAAAGACCCGACAATGACGAGAGATTGGAAAACTCAAATAACAGTAGATTATGACGAGCCACGGAAAACCAGCAAAGAACCACTTATTAAAATAGAGGATAATTATGACGTATAATGCAATTATATGTGAAGTAAATGAGGTAAAACCTCATCCAAATGCAGATAGAATTAAATTAGCCAATATCATAGGATATCAAGTCATTGTCGGTCTAAATATTAAAGAGCATGATATTGGTATTCTATTTCCAGATGATGGGCAGCTATCACCAGAATATTGTCAAGCCAACGATTTAATTGCATATGAAGATGAGAATGGCAATAAATCGGGTGGTTATTTTGACAACAATAGAAGAGTCAGGGCGCAAAAATTTAGAGGAGAAAAATCTGAAGCTTATTTCGCACCATTGAGTTCTGTTTCTTTCACTGGATATGATATTTCAAAATTAAAAGTTGGAGACAGATTTAGCGAATTAAATAATATCAGCATTTGCAATAAATATATTAACGAAAAAACCAGGCATGTAGCTCAAAGTAATAAAAAGAAAACAGTTAAAGAAAAATTATTTACAAAACAATTTAATGCGTATTTAAAAAATATATTTCCCGAACATTTTGAAACATCTCAATTTAAACAATGCTCTGACAAAATACTGCCAGGTTCTTTAATTACGCTAACATCTAAAAATCATGGTACGTCTGGGAGAGTATCGTATTTGCCAGTAATTCAAAAGAAAAAATGGTATGAGCGAGTATTTGACTTTATCACAAAAAATAAAGACTATAAAACCGCTTATGATTATGTTCATGGCTCAAGGCGAGTTATTTTAACTAAAGATGGATGTGATGATTTTTATCACAACACAGATTTTAGACATTATGTTTTAGAAAGATTTAAAGGTAAATTAAATAAGAATGAAATCGCTTATTTTGAAATTTGTGGATTTTGTGCTAGCGACAGACCCATTATGTCAGTTGTAGATACTAGCAAGTTAAAGGACAAGGAATTTACAAAAAGATTTGGCAAAACAATGGTTTATAAATATGGGTGCATAAACGGGACTTGTGATATTTATGTGTATAGGATGGCTGTTATTAACCCAGATGGTGTGATTGAGGAAATGCCATGGAATAGGGTAAAACAAAGGTGTAGTGAGATGGGGATTAAGCACGTTGTTGAAATTGACCAGTTTATTTTGGATGATAAAACTGATTTAAGATCTATTGTTAAATATCACGTAGAAGAAGTTGATATTGCCGATCCTATTGACGACTCACATATAAAAGAAGGTATTTGTATTAGAGTTGATGATAAAAATGGTAGGACAAAAATATACAAGGAAAAGACCTTTATATTCAAAGTATTAGAAGGTATTGCAAAAGATAGCGATGTAGAAGATATGGAGGAAGTTGAGAGTTTGTTGGAGAATAGTACTGAATGACGACACAAAATTGTATAAGTTATAGAAATGGGAAATGTACTCATCAAGCCGCTCCTCGCCGTTTATTTGGTATGGCAGAATGTATCCTTGACTTAGAATGGCAAGATGCTAGAATACCAAGTGGATGTAATTTGCAGACTCCATTCCCAAAACCGACCGGGCCTCCTAGTCGTTCTCCCAAGAGCTGGTGAGAATAATTCAAATATGAATAATTAACGGCTTTAAAGAATCGTATATGATAGATTTACCTAAATATTTTTTTGATAGAAACATAGAAACAAAAAAGACAGGTAAAAATATAGGTAAATATATAGGAATTAACACCTGTCTTTTTTGTGGTATTGGAGGATATCATCTGGGAATTTCTCAAAAAACAGGTCATGTCTCTTGTTGGGCTTGTGGCTCACATAGCCTTAATGAATTAATTTATAAGATTGAAAAATCATGGTATAAGGTAAACAAAGTTTTAGCAGAATATGTGCTTGATGCAGATAAACTAATTTTTGAAGATGAAGAGAAAATTGTTGTTAAAAACTATAAATTACCAATTGAGTTTGTAGAAAAATTTGATGAACCATATAAATTGTATTTGAAGAATAGAGGGTTTGACTTTTTAGAATTAAGAAAAAAATATAATATCTTATGTTGCAATAGTGGAAGAGCAAGGTATAGAATTATATTTCCAGTTTTTGAAAACAAGATTGTCGTTAACTGGGTTGCGAGAACAATTCTTGCTAATGATAAGTCCATGCCTTATATGTTTGAAAAGGACAGTAATAATCCAATTGTTACTAGAAAAGAACTATTATATGGATTAGATGATTGCAATGGCGATACTGTAATACTTACAGAAGGGGTTTTTGATAAAGTAAATATTGGCACAAACTGTATTGCAATGCTCAGTATCGTTTTTAGCAAAGAACAAATACTAAAATTAAGACGGTTTAAAAACTTCTTTATTGCTTTTGATAATGAAGAAAAAGCCCAAAAAAGAGCGAAAGTTTTAGAATCTTACTTGACTTGGGCAGATAATATAAACTATATTAATTTTGACAAGAAAGACCTGGCTTTATTCGACAAAAAAGAAGTATTGGAATTGAGAAGGCTTTGTTTTTAGCTTGACAAAACCTGTGTTTTTATGTATAGTATTTTGAAAGAGACAATGAATTAATAAAAATTGAGGGATTAAAAAATGAAACTTAACGAAATAACTTACTTTTGTGATGATGGGCATGAAAATTCGCCAGTATGTAAAATATCAGAAGAGAAAAGAGATCTTTGGTGGCCGATAACGATAAAAATAGGGGATTTGATAATCTTCTGCAATGAACAACAGTTGATTGCTTTTAAAAATTCTGTTATTAGTGAATATGAAAATCTAAGGAGATAATGATATGCTTAGATTTAAAGTAAAAAATAATTATGCTGGTCCAGGCTTTTACGTGGTTGATACTAAAACAGGACGTGAAATAGCGTGGGTTTATGATCAGGTTAATGGCTGGGAACATCCAGAAGTTGACAAGCTTAGAGCAGAACTATTTAGCGAAGCTCTTAACCAATTGGAATCTAAAAATTAATTAAAATTATGAGAAGGTGGCGGAATTGGGTAGACGCTGAATCCACATGAGAAGCAATCGGGGTAATGACCTGGCTTCGTGCAAGTTCAAATCTTGCCCTTCTCACCAATTAAAGTTTACAGTTTCACTTGCGGCAACGGCAAAATGATGCCGGTTACTTAGCCTAATCAACTAATAGCGAAAGGTTGATCACCTATATTGCCGCAGGTGATTTTTTAAAGGCAAATTATGAAAATTATCAATACAGAAAAAATTCCGATTAAGATGTGGCTAAATGAAATTGAAGACGGCGCACTTGAACAAGCTAAAAATCTAGCCAACCTTCCATTTGCTTTTAGCCATATAGCTATTATGGCTGATTCACATCGCGGCTATGGAATGCCGATTGGTGGAGTTATGGCTACCCATGATGTTGTAGTTCCAAATGCGGCTGGTGTTGATCTGGGGTGTGGCGTGTGTGCGGTTAAAACACCATGGGAGCAAGTAACAAAAGACCAATTGCTTAAAATTAAGCACTGTATTCAAAATGAAATTCCAGTTGGGTTCAGCCATAGAAAAGATACAAAATTTTTTGACAGAATGCCAGGATATGTCCCAGAAAATGGGATTGTGGCTAGAGAATATGATAAAGCCAGGTATCAATTAGGGAGTCTTGGAGGAGGTAATCATTTTATTGAACTGCAAATGGGGTCAGATGGGTTTGTTTGGATAATGATTCATTCTGGTTCACGTAATTTAGGGAAACAAGTAGCCGACCATTATAATAAAAGAGCTGTTGTATGGAATAAAATTATAGGTTCTGGTGTCCCTTCAAATTTTGAATTGCCGTATTTTACTAAAGAAACTATTGATTATCATAATTATATTTTGGAGATGCAATATTGTGTTAATTTCGCATTAACCAATAGAATGATTATGATGGAACAAGTTGTAGATATTTGCCATAATGTTTTTAAACATAAAAAGGTAGATATGGGAGAGTTAATTAATATCGCTCATAATTATGTCACTCTTGAACATCATTTTGGCAAAAGTGTAATGGTACATCGTAAAGGCGCAACTAGAGCCGGAAAAGACCAACTCGGCATTATACCTGGCAGTCAAGGCACTTATAGCTATATTGTAAAAGGTAAGGGAAATTTAGATAGTTTTGTGTCTTGTTCACATGGGGCGGGGCGAAAAATGGGGCGAAAACAAGCACAACGAGAGCTTGATCTTAGTGCTGAAATTAACAAACTCAATAGTTTGGGAGTAATCCATGATATCCGAACCGTTAATGATCTAGATGAAGCATCAGGAGCATATAAAGATATTGAGGATGTCATGAACAACCAAGCTGATCTAGTCAGTATTGAAGTAAAATTAAAACCTCTTATGGTTGTCAAAGGATAATTCTTGACAAAATCTGTGTTTTTATGTATAATTAATTAAAGTAAGTGCTCAGTTAGTTCAATTGGTAGAGCCGGTGGCTCATGACCATCATGTTGGGGGTTCGAGTCCCTCACTGAGCACCATGTGGGTGTAGCCCAACTGGTAGAGGCATGCGGTTTAAGCCCGCACAAGCGATGAGTTCGAATCTCTCCATCCACACCAATTTTTAAAAGGATAGGTTATGGAAACACAAGGAACAGTAGAGATTATTAAAAAGATGTGCGCTACTCTTAGAAGTTTTGCCACGGATTGGGAAAGAATTGCAAAGAGAATGGAAGAAACCGGAGATCTTTCATATGCGGGTGAAATTTGTAATGGAGTTGCGGGTTTAATGCAAAATTTAAGACTTGACTTAGTTGTTACTAGACCAATTAGAGAATATGAAAGAGAAAAGGACGAACATTTATTTCTATTAAAACAAGTCTTGTTTTTATTGCCACAAAACAGAGATTGGTTGGACCCTGATATTGAAAAACAAATTAAAGAAGCCGTAAAAGGTTAAGCGATGTCTAAACTATATAAGATAGAATTAACTTATAATGAATTAATTCTTGTTGACGGCAAAGTGAATGCCGATGCTCAAGTAGTTATAGATAAGTCAAAAGAAGAAAATAAAATTGGTTTTGATTTACCTATTATGAATGAGATAATTGTTAAATCTATTGAAAGTGGTATTTTAAAATGGCGATTTAAAAGGATTGATCATTGTTCTTATTGTGATAAAGATTACGGATATTATACTTATAATAGAAATAGTAGGAATCACAGAAAAGGAGAAAATAATTATGATAAACCAAAGACACATTTTGGCATTGCTTTTAATGAAGACTTTATAACTATTAAAGACCATGGTGATATGTGTTCTGGATGCGCTGCAAATTTTAAAATTGTTGATAAATTATGTGATTATATTATCAAGAATGAACTGCCAATTGAAATAAAAACAAAACCTGAAATATCTTTATATTTAAAAGATGAAATAAAAATTTGTTATGAATGTGGGGAAGAAATGCAAGAATCGAAAATGGGCAAATTACCAGCGGCTCTTGGAGGCTCATACCCAGGCAAATGCCCTTATTGTTTTGCTGAGAGTACATTTTTCGGGAAAAGCCATAAACATACAGATAAATTTGTAATGATTAGGAAATAGGGCTGAAAATGAGAAGGCAACCATCTCCATTTGGCTGGTGTTTTTTAAGTGCAGATTTTTCTTCACAAGCTATGGGTAAAAATTGTTATGGAACCGTTATGTTTATTCGTGATGACGATCAACGTTCGTTATGGCATAACTTATCTGAAGAAGATAAAGAAAAAACACCACTATATGTCGAAGGCAGGGGTGTAACAATTGCTGAAGCTATTGAGGAGGCAGAAGCAAGAATTGAAGAAATAGGAATTATATAATGAAAAACCGAAACCATGCTTAATGTCGAAAATATAAATCAAATCTTTATTTTATTCTTTTCATCGTTGTCTATTTTTTATTTATCAGGCAAGAAAAATATCAGATACGGGTTTATTCTAGGGTTGTGCGGGCAACCGTTTTGGCTTTATACAACATTTGTATTTGAGCAGTGGGGAATATTTCTAGTTTCTTTTTGGTTTGTATTTAATTATATTCGGGGGTTAATTAATTGTGAAACAAATATTGAGAAAAATTAAGAACATCTTTCTATGGTTTAGAATAATTTGGGATGATTGTCAATATGATTATCAATATCTATTTAAAATTCTTGAGTTTAAACTAAGCCTAATGGAAGAATTTTATTCGTCTGATAAAGTTTATGGCGTTAATGCTTGGAAAATAGCAGACCAAATTCACAAGACTAGACTTGTTATGAAAAGGATAATGGCTGATAATTATTTTGAAAATGTATTTTTATATCATGACCGAAAATGGGGTGGAATTGAAATCGAAGAAAAGGCATTATCAAATGACTGTTATGGTATAAATATAAAAAGAAAAAATGTTAGAACAGATAAAGATGCTGAAATGGAGAGAAAGGAATACAAGGTTTTAAGTAAAAGGGAAGAAGAATTAAGAGAACAAGATCTTAAGTACGTGTTTAATAATTTAAGAAAATACGCCAATACTTGGTGGGATTAAAGGAGGATAAAAATGGGAGATTGTCAGTGCAAATGTAAGTGTAAAAACAATTCTGTTCCTACTGAAACTTTAGAATTTGTTGATATAATGCAAAATCAACTTGATGGAGCTGCTAAGATTATAGGCAACTTGTTGCAAGAGAATAGAGATTTGAAAAACCAACTTGACTATTATCAAAGTTTGAGATACGGGATTGGTGACGAGCCAATACCACCTGGAAAAGAACGAGAACGCATTGAACCAAATTGGAGAGACAGAAGTACTTTAAAACAATGCTAGTTCGTGCGATTAATCTAATAAATTCGTGCGATTAGATTATGAAAGTTTGAGATATGGGAAATAACTCAATAACTAAAAATATATGAATTTGTGAAAAATCTTGTCTATGAAAATATCAAAGGAATATACAAAACAGGAAAAGAAATGGCTTAATAAAAGAGTTAAATATTATTTACTAAACGCTTTAAAAAGGATAAACAAGAAACAATTACTTGACTTGCAATTTGATAAATATGGATATAATTTTTGTGAAAAATGTGGTAAAGAATTTTCGGTGGGCGAATTGGATCTACATCATAATATTATGATGTCAAAGGATCATGCAGAGGCTGATAATATGAGTCACCAAATACTTGTTTGTAAAAAATGTCACATCCGTGAAGGTTGTTAATGCTAACTCCAAAATTCACACATTTGCACGTTCATGACCAATATAGTTTGTTAGACTCTATTGGGACTTCTGAGGAATATTGCAAGAAAGCCAAAGAGTTAGGATATAAATCATTAGCTATTACCAATCACGGCAATATTAATTCTTTTATCCAATTCCAAAATGCCGCTACTAAATATGGCATTAAACCAATTTTTGGTTGCGAGATATATATTGTTGAAAATATTGAAGAAAGACCTAAAAAAGAAAAGAGAGGGCATTTATGTCTATGGGTCAAAAATCAAATTGGGTTTAACAATTTATTAAAAATTTTAAGTTTTTCTAATTTATATGGATTTTATCGAAGACCGAGATGTTCCTTTGAAAAATTATTGGAACATTTAGATGGGTTGATAGTTGGCACTGCTTGCACAAGCTCTTTTGTTAATCTTGAAAACGGAGAAAAATTATTAGAAAAGATTAAACAAATTACCGATGATGTTTTCCTTGAAATAATGCCGCATAATTATGATTTTCAAAAAAAACATAATGCTCGTTGTTTAGAATTAAGCAAAAAATATGGCATTCCATTATTGTTAACTTATGATTGTCATTATATAGAAAAAGAAATGGCAAAGGCTCAAGAAGTATTGCTTTGTATGCAGTCAGATGATAAATTGTCTAATCCAAATAGGTGGAAATTTGAAATTGACGATTTATTTTTATGCGATGTTAATTATATTCTTAATAAATTAAAAGAACAGGACGTTATTGGGGAACAAGATTACATTCAAGCTATTAAAAATACTTCTGTTGTTGTGAATAAATGTAATTTTGTTATAAAAAAGAAAAAGATATATTTACCTATTCCTCCTCAATATGAAGGGTTGGACGAAGAAAAGGTATTTAGGGATCTATGCTTAAGCGGGTTAAAAAGAAGATTTCCTAATAGCGATATTCCAGCAAATTATTTAGAAAGATTTGAAACCGAATATGAAGTAATTAAAGGAAAACGCTTTATCCGATATTTTTTAATTGTTTATGATATTCTTAATTGGTGTAGAGAAAATGGGATTATGTATGGCCCTCGTGGTAGTGCTGCTGGTTGTTTGATTTCTTATGCTTTGCAAATAATTGAAATAGATCCAATTGAAAACAATTTAATTTTTGAAAGGTTTTTAAATAAGTCAAGAAATTCTCCTCCTGACATTGATTTAGATATAGATAGAGTTAAACGCCATTTAGTAATTGAAAGACTTAAAAATGTTTATGGGAAAGAAAAAACATGTAACGTTTCTACGTTTCTTAAAATGGAAGCAAGAGGTATTATAAAAGATGTCTCAAGGGTTTATGAAATTCCATTAAGTAGGGCAAACGCATTTACTAAAATAATAGATACGACCATTGAAGATGCTATAGAAAACACAGAAGAGGGCAAACAGTTCTATGCTGATTATAAAGAATGTGTTGATATGGCGAAATCTCTTCAATCTCAGGTCAAGAGTTTAAGCAAACATGCTGGAGGTATTGTCATCTCGCCAATTGACATCGAAGATGGCATTGCTCATTTAATTGAAAGAGATGGTACAATACTGGTTAATTGGGGCAAAGACGATGTAGAGTATGCTGGTCTTATTAAATTCGATTTTTTGGGTTTAGCAATGACTAGCGTGTTATCAGAAACACTGAATCTTATTGAAAAAAATTACAATGAAAAAATTAATTTATATAAAATTAATTTAAATGATAAAAGGATATACAAAGAATTAAATGCTGGCAACACAGTTGGGTTTTTTCAAGCAAACACCTATATTCTTTCTCATCTAATTAAAGAAATTCAAGTTGAAAATATTAACCATCTTTCTGACGCATTGGCTGGATGTAGACCAGGACCACTTGAAACAGTTACCCAGGAATATATTAAAAATAAAAAATCTGGCAATATTTTATCTATAAACCCGGTATTTGATGACATTACAAAAGACACTTATGGTGTTTGTATTTATCAAGAGCAAATTATGTTTATTTTAAACAGGCTCGCTGGATTTTCTATGGCTGAATGTGATGAAATTCGTCGCGTAATAGGCAAAAAAAGGCTGAAAGAGGAGTTTGCACCATTTAGGAAAGCTTTTATTGAAGGCGCTAGAAAAGTAGGTTTATTTACTGATATACAAGCTGAGGTATGGTGGGAGAATCTCTTGCACTACAGCCGGTATGGGTTCAACAGAAGTCACAGCCTAAGTTACGCTTATATTTGTTATTTTTCTGGATGGCTTAAAACTTACTACCCATATGAATATCTAGCAGCTAGTTTAACATATGGGAATGAGTCAAAGTCGAATCTATTAAAAGAAGCACAACGTCTTAATTTAGTTATTGTTCCGCCTAAAATAAATACGTCAGATGTACAGAATTGGGTAGTTAAGGAAAAAAGGTTGTATGTACCCTTCAAAGAGTGCAAGGGAATCGGCCCCAAAGCTATAGAAACAATAGAAAAATATAAAAATTCAAATAAATCAGGTTTTTTTACAGATGATAAGCCCGTCATAAAAGGAAAGCTAAAAACAATCCTTGACGATATAGGCGCATTTGATGAATCTTTGCCTGATTCAATTGATGATTATTTTGATATAGGCGTTTCTTTAAATCCTGAATTTAAATATAAGAAATTGTTTAAATTGTTTAAAGACGCCAGAAATTATAAAATAAATGATTTGTTAAGTGGGGACGTTATTAATGAATATTTGGGAAGAGAAATTCAGAGCAAAATATCACCAACTAAGGGATTGATCAGTTGTAGTGAATGCGGCTTAAGATCTAAATGTGAAAAACCTGAAATGACTAAGCTTGGAAATTATAATATTTTAATTGTTAACGAATATCCGAACTGGAAAGACGTTGAAAATAACAATTATTTATTTAAAGAACTAAATAAGTACGGATTTCAAGGTGATGATTTTTTTATCACAAACTTAGTCAAATGTAGTGGCAGCAAGCCCGGTCATAAAGAAGGGCAGATTTGTGGTAAAAAATGGCTGAGACAAGAAATTGAAAACATTAAACCCTTTATTGTCTTGACATTAGGTGCAAAAAATGTTAAGTTCTTTACAGGTGATGATCAAGGCGTGGTGAGAAGATCAGGAACATGTGAGTGGAATGAAGAATATGGTTGTTTCATTTTTTATTCTATTTCACCAAGTCTTGCGTTATGGAAACCAGAAGACTTTAAGAAATTGTTTAAGGAAAGTATTAAAAAGTTTGCTGATAAAGTCATAGACTTGGGAGGGTTTAAATGATTTATTATGATTGGGAGAAGGAAGTTTGGAGATCATCAGATAATGATTCATTTAATGTTGATATGACTCCTGATGCTGGAGATATATTAGAACATACTTTTGACAACGAAGAAGTGTTTTGGAAATGGTATTCTGAGAACTGCGGGGATAAAGCCAAATTTCTTGATGATTGTATAACATTTGCTATAAAGCAGCACATAAAGGCAAAACAGATAGAAATGGCAAATCTTATATTGAACATTTGTTATATGTAATGTCGCATTGTAAAACATTTGAAGAACAAGTAGTTGCTATTCTTCATGATATTCTTGAAGATACGGAAACAAAAATTAGTGACTTAAGAAATATTGGATGTAGTGAAGATATTGTAGACGCAGTTATTGTCATAACAAAACAAGGGTTTCAAAGTTATCAAGAATATCTTGAAAGAGTTTCAAATAATACACTTGCAACAGCAGTTAAGATACAAGACCTCAGGCATAATATGGACCTTACAAGATTAAAGAAAATAACTGATAAAGATATTGAAAGAAATATAAAGTATGCCAAGGCTTTGCAGTATTTAATTAATAGGACAGGGAATTATGGGGAATAATATGACCGGAACTGAAGTTTTTGATGTTAATAAAATGCCGGAAAGACGTTTACACGCTAAGGCAGAGATAGTCCTTCAAGACCATCAACCAGTTGGTGCGGCAACAATGGAAATAAAAAGAAATATGGCCTTTGATTTGGTTCAAAAAATTTTAGAAGATAAGTCATTCTTTTGGAGTAATAGTAGGGAAATAGGAGGTTATCCAATGATTGAGTACGGTGCTGATTGTATTATTATGACAGAAGATGAATTTTTAAAAGCCCAGCACGGTTCTTTTGGAAAAGGAATTAAACACGCATTGGGTTTTATGCCTATTAATAGATAAGGAGAATTTATGACATTTGATTTAGATTATTATGATAAAATCAAGAAAGAAAATAATAACCATACATTGCAAAAATGTGATTGCAATGATCAATTTTGTCCTTATTGTAATGGTGAAACTAATAAATTAATACGCGCTTGGATTTGGTTATGGTATAATGACATCACACGTATATGTGTACTAATCGGACTGCCTGTAATCCCAGTGATAGTTATAGCACGGGTTATATTTGACCAGGGAGAATACTTGAGGTTAGTTGCTGGTATTACTTATGTAGTATTTTTTGGATGGGCGATACTTGACAACGATTATTCAAATTTGCGACGTATAGGTATGGATGAACGCCGTAAAAATATAAACTTGGGATAAAGAAATGAAAGACAAGAACTGGCAAGATGAATACCAGCAAATGATTAAAGATTGTGAAAATAGAGAATCAAAGTTAAGTGAGTGGGAAGAAAATTTTATTGACTCTCTTTATGATTGGATTGCAGACGATAAGATTCCAACACCTAAACAGGTTGAAAAACTAGAAAACATTTGGGAAAGAGTGACTCGAAATGGATAAATTTTATCACAAATTTAAAGAATTATTCAAAACTAAATTAGAAAATTTTTGGTCTGTTGAAAATCCGCAAGACCAGATTTGGGTTATTAAATATAAAGGAAATATTGTTCAACTTCCGTCTAAGAAATCGGCATGGAAGAAAATTGGTCACGCCAAGTCTGCATTACGTAATTATTTTAGCAATATTAGTTTTAAAGAAATTGGATATGAATATAATTATGACAAATATTGTGATATGGAAAGCCAAAAAGAAAGAGCATATCAAGAATTATTAAATAGCGGTGATATTGAATTTGTTAACGTCTTGGAGAAGAAATGACAGTATACGAAATTATAAAACAGTTGGAAAATACACCTTCAACTAACGACAAGCTAAAAATTATTGGAGAAAACAAAGATAATGAAGACCTAATAGATTTTTTCTATTATTGTCTTGCTCCGGAAATAGTTTATTACATTAAGAAAATTCCAGATTATGAACCAAATAACCAAGTTTGCCTTTCTCTTTCAGAATGTATGAGCTCGCTAAAAACATTAGCTAATAGAGAGCATACGGGAAATGACGCAATTATTTTTTTGAAAG
>Ga0209728_1001436_pt1 | contig 14624 bp, 23 predicted proteins | sample RifGroD1_FD_183997 | JGI IMG/M metagenome (GOLD analysis project Ga0209728, IMG submission 183997) | Groundwater microbial communities from Rifle, Colorado, USA - Groundwater D1 (SPAdes) (version 2) | ecosystem: Environmental > Aquatic > Deep subsurface > Groundwater | place: Rifle, Colorado... | reverse complement strand
AATGCTGTAGGAATAAATTAAAATCCTGTGGAAAAATGATTTGGGAATATTACGATGAATCAATAAACTATAATCTGTTAAAATAAGCAAATATTTAATTATATTTGCTTATTTTAAGTGAAGTTGAATTAAAGGGTAATATAGTTCAATATCCACAAAAGAGTTTTAGTAGGTTTCAGATTAAAGAAAATAAGGATTTAATACCTCTAGCACAAAATATTGTAGGAGAATTACCAACCATTACATATAAATCATTAGCCAATAAATTTAATACAATTGCCACATTTGGAGCAACAGCAGGTTTAGATAGTATGAAGGGTCAGAATATTGCTGTGATAGGAACACCTCATGTCTCAGAGATTGTGTATTTACTATTTGCTAATGCTTTAGGATTAAAACCAAAATTGAATGATGCTACAATGCATTATACTAAAATAAAGCGTAACGGTTTTGAATTTTATTTCAACACATATTCGGAAAATTTATTACTTAGAGAAATTCAAATTTATATTATTGAATCAGAATTGACTCAAGCAATCGGAAGAGCAAGACTCTTGAGAAACGATTGTACAGTAGTAGTTTTGAGTAATTTACCTATACAGCAAGCAGAGTTTGTATATTTGACAAATGAGGAAATCGCTTTATTGAAAAAAGGTAAAGTTAAAGAGTAATATTCTACACAAACCCCATTGACATAAACTCTAAAATAATATATTATAACAAATATAAGTGATTCATTTTCATTTTTCATTTATAAACTCTTTCTTTCATCCTCAGAGGGAGTCCTTAATTGGATTTCCTCTATTTTTTTACCTTTTGACTTTATGTTTTGTTAATATTAATTCTAATATTTAATTATGTTTTATAAATGATAAACATTATAATAATTAATATGATATTTAACATAATAATATATCTAAATACAAAACCAATTACAAATCTAAATATCATTTAATACAAAAATAAAATTGCTTGCACTACCACCTAAATCGTGCTATAATAAGTCCATCTGAAGCAAGGGAGAGTGTTAATATTATGTTAAATACTGCTATTTTTGAGGTGTTAAACGAAGTTTTAGGTGCAGATATTGGAAATGTAGATTGTAATTTATCAGACAATTGCAGATTGAAGTTGATGATTGACAAAATACCATATGAAGATTTTGTTCAGAAAACTAAGCACTTTATATCAGAAAGTGATATTGTTGGTCATAATGAGGAATCTAAATTTGTTTTAGAAATTACTATGAACTTGACAGATGAGTTCGTAAACAAAATCATAACATATGCAAACCAAATGTTTATTAGTGAATTTGAGGAAATGAAGAAAAGCAAATAATGAAATGAAATTGGATAGGGGATTAATTTCCCCTTATCTATTGATTACTTTTTGATTTCATGTTGTTTATCTGCTATAATTATTGTGAACTAAATTAAATTATGTAAAGGAGATTTTATAAAATGGATGATGATAATAATATTAAAGGTAAAAAGGTAATATTTCTTGAGGAAAGTTGTTATCATGGTAAATATGGAATATTTAAGAATATTTTAGACAGTAATCATACTGATAATCTTATGTGTGAAATTTTAGTAGAAGGTTTAGAAAGACAGAATCATTCATTTGATTCGCGCTTTTTCAAATTTGCAGATTTAGAAATTCAAGAGGTATGGGAAAATTATAGTAAAATTCTTATAGCAGAAAAATTTAAAAAATCAAAACAGAAAATAGCTAGATATACATTAACTGCAACAGTGGATTTAATTATTCCTGAACCTTTAACTCCAAAGACCAATAAACTTATTGAAGATTTTTTAACATTATTAAAAAGTGATCCTACGTCTTTTATTAATAAGGAGTTAGATGTACAACCTACTATCACATATAAGATAATGGAAAATGATGAAAAAGGGAATGTTAGCAAAATTAGTAGAATAGTCAAAGATTCAGGAGTAAATAATTGTGGAGTTAAATATTAATTAGATTGTATGAAGATAATAAGATATCCGATTATATGACTTTCAAAATGTCTATGAGAATGAAAGAAGAATCTGAGGCAGAAATGAGCAATGCGAGGGAATAGTAATTCATTCCCTTTCCTCTTTTTCTTACATATAAATATAAAATAAAATTATACTTGACAACATTATTTGCTAGTGGTATGATGAGAGAGTAGAGAAAGCGAGGCGATGAAATTATGAATAAAAGTTATAAGATTTTTCTGAAGGAAGTCAAGAATTACCTTAAATCTAAATATAATATTCCTTGTGGGTAAATTGAATGTTAGATAAAATTGGTTTAATACCTATGGATAAATATTTACATGGGTTGCAATTTAGAGGACTGGGAAGAAAAGATTCTATTTCATATACCAAAGAAATATATAATATTGATCTTGAGAAAGAAATTATTAGTCATTGTTCGTTTTATGATGGTGATGAAAATATTTATAAAAATTATGATATAAATCATCCACCAAAAATTGAAGACGATGGGACTAGAGGGTATTTTGAAAAACAAGCAAGAAAAAGATTTATTAAAATGTCAGAAATATATTTGTTTTATAATACAGATTATTTCTTTTCGGTAGACCATCCAAATATAGTGCATCACATATTTCCATTAATGTATAGTCAAGATAATAGCATGTTTAATTTGATTTTAACATCTGATGTTTTCCACAATATATTACATAATAATCCATTAGAGAGTGTTAAAAAATTTAATTACCAAGCAGTAGATTATCTTTATTATTTGGGTCATTCAGGGTTTAATTATCTTAGTGATAAATATAACTTTAGCGAATGTTTAGATATGACTAAGCCCAAAACTGTAAGACGTATTGTACATGGTAGTTTTGAAGATGAAATGGAAGAATTCTATAAATACATAAGTTATCAAAACTCTTTGCAGATTGCTGTATAATACATATATAACTTTAATTAGTTATTAACTCCTTACCCACCAAGGATTAATATAAATAGGGTTGTGACCTACACTAAATTAGAAAGGGGCAAATTATGTCTAAAAATATTAATATTGAAACCCAAGTTCAACTCGATGAAAAAAGTCATACTATTCTTAATGAGAAATTAAAAACATTTAATTTAGACAGTGATATGAATTATGCTGTTGCGGTTCTGAAAATATTTATCATAAATTCAGAATCAAAGAAATATAATAAGTTAGTTGTTAACGTTGTACCTAAAGTACAATTTGTTGTACCATTTGTTTCAAAAATACTAGCAACTGAGTATATGAAAGAATTGTCTAAGAAAAACAAATTAATGATGTTTCTTCATGTTGAAAAAGGCAGTATTGTTGTAAAAGATGAAGATACTGATTTAGCTATTAATAATTTATTAAATACATCAACAAGTCCAGAAATAGAATATGAAGAAATATCTAGATTAAGTTTGTTTAATCTTATTGCCTATAATTGGATGAATTTCTCAGAACAAGAAAAAGATGAATATGCTTATAAGTTGGGAGGACTGAACGGACATTATCATATACGAGCATTACTTGATAAGTGGGAATTTAGTCCTGAGTTTGAGAAAGAAGTAGTAAACTATATATAAAATTTATTAATCATAGTTAGTATTATCTACTGTGGTGGGCAGTAGATATAAAAATTAAAATATAAAATAAATTTATGGAGGTTTAAATTAACATGAAAGATTATGACGGATTAGGAAATAGTATTATTACTAACGAAACTTTAAAAATGCTCATAAGAGATATTAGTAAACAATGGGGTAATATTTTCTCATCTGAAGACAAAGAAGAAATTGCTGAGTTTATAGTGGGGAAACATAATAAAGAATTGTTTATTACTTTATTAGATTCTCCATATTTTCAATGGCTGATAGGAATGATTTCTGAAGAAAATACCGGAAGACCAATATCTTAATATAATGTAATATGTATATATTGACCCATAGCAGAGGGGGGTTTGTACTCTGCTGATTAATTGCAATGTTTAAAAATATTAAAATAATATATAAGGATGTGGTGTTCTATGAATTCTAAAACTAGGGTAAAGATTAGAACTCTTCCAGACCCTAAGTGGCCTAAACCTCCAGTGAATGAACCAAAAAAAAGAAGAAGATTTATGTATGTGTTTGAACCAATAGATATGAGTATTGGGAATTGGTCTTGCTTTAGATGGTAGAAAGGAAGTTTAACCATGGAAGATGCCCCAATTGATTCAAAAGATAATGTTTTTAATTATTATTTTCATTATTATGGTTTATTATGTAGTATTTATGATTATAAAACAGATTATAAAATGACAAGATTGTTTAATAAATTAGCTGAATGGGACGCTAGGATTGATAAATTACCAGAGCAAATTAGAAATCAAATAGAAGAATTACAGCAAATTGACAATCAAGAAGATTGGGATTTTTAAAGTAAATATTTATTGTGTAAATATAAAACATACAGGAGAGAACTTGCAAGTTTACATAGCGTAGCTACGCTCCCTGATCAGGAGGATAGAGAAATTGGATATAAAAATAAATTCGTCTATTATAGACATTGAGGGTAAAAAGAAGTGTAAAGAATGCGAGAGAATAAAAGATTTAGATGAATTTGTAAAAAGAGATAGAAATACATATCGGAATGTCTGCAAAGAATGTAGTAATTTAAAGAGAAGAAAAAAATCTTTAGGGTTGTCAAATGTTAAAGAGGGATATAAATGTTGTGCTAAGTGTCATGAAGAATTGCCTTTGGATAGTTTTAATAAAAGAATAAAACGTGAAAAATATACATATTTTAGTTATTGTAAAACATGTGAGCATGAATATGATCAAAATAAATATAATCATATATGTGAACAGTGTGGAACGGCATATAATAGCGGAAAGAAAAAATCAAAAATATGTAAACAATGTCAGGATATTAAATTTACTGGAGAAACCAATCCTATGTATGGAATTAGAAGATTTGGCAAGAACAATCCAAATTATAATTTAGATAAGTCGGATGATGAAAGAGAACAAGGGAGGTATATAGAAGGATATGAAATATGGAGAAAAGCAGTATATAAACGCGATAATTATACATGCCAATGTTGTAGGGATTCCAAAGGAGGTAATTTAAATGCTCATCATTTAGATGGATATAATTGGTGTAAAGAAAAACGAGTAGATGTAAATAATGGTGTGACATTATGTGTTGATTGTCACAAAGAATTTCATTATATTTATAATTTTGGAAATAATACATATAGACAATTCGAAGAATTTAAGTTACATAAAATTAAATCTTATTTAATTTCAACTGCGATGTAATAAAATACATAAATAATTTTTCTAAATTAATGTCAATTTTGAGGACTGACAATTAGATAGTGCTTGTCTAATAAAAGTAAAAGAATACTCACTTCTTGCTTTTAAGTTAGTCCACAATTATATAAATAATTTATTATAATTAATTTAAGGAGGTGATAAAAATGGAAACTATAACTATTAAACTATCTACCGAAGAAGTTATTGAAATGTTAGGAGGGATAGAAAAAGCTAAGGAGTTTTTAGAGAAGTTTAAAGAAGAGACATGTGGTTAGTAAAAACTTATATTTTAACTGAAAGGAGGTGATAAAGATGAGCTATATCGAAGAAAGTCTACTTGAAATCAAAAATGCCAAAAATGATGAAGAAATCAAGAGTATTATGTATGATATTTATATTACTACTCAATGGGATTCCAGTATTAGAAAAGAATTTGATGATTATTTTGAAGATGTTAAACAAGAAAAAAGTTATTAATCAGTAATTTATATTGTATTAACTATCTATTGAAAGGAGGTGATATAAAATGGTAAAACTATATAGCGAATTAAAATCAGTTTGGTCTACATTTTCAGAAAAAACTAGAGATAATTGGGCAATATTGCTTGGTGGTTTAAATGGCAAGAGTGAAGTTATGGCTTTGATGGGTAAGGAAGATGATAGGTAAAAGAGTACTGGTAACGCTCTCTGGGAAATAATTTATGTATAGTAATCAAAAATAAAAAATAAATGGGTGATGGCCGACATTAAGGAGAAAAATATGATTTATTTATTGGACGAGATTAATTTATTAACACAATTGAATTCTTTGGGGAAAATAAAGAGCAAAATTATCAATATAGATACAGGGGAATTAATTTTAGATAGATTAGAAGTGGCATCTCAGACTAAAGAGTTAATACATACACAATGGTTAAGAGGAATTGGAAAGACACATGGATTAGTTAAATTTGCTAAGAAATATGGGTATATTGTTTTTCATCCAAATGCAACACAAATTATAGAAGAAGAGGGATATAAATATATTTATGGATGGTATGAAGTACATAACGCTAAAAGAGAAACAGATATAAGAAATGTAGTGATAGATGAAGGTTTTAGCGATTCACAAATTATGACCATAAAAGAACATGGTTTTAAAATAATCACTGGATTTTATACTTGCTCAAAAATAAAAGATGAAAGACCATTTAGTGAAAAAGTATTAGAGACCCTTGTAGGCGAAATAGAGGAACTTACTCCTAAATTGGAGAAACTTAGAAAAAGTGAGGACTATGGAACATATAAGAATCTGATCAATGCTTATAAAGAAATTTTAGGTTTAATACAAAATCATATACAAAATTACGATATTAAGTAAATAAGGCAAGCAAACACTCCTAACTGCTTTTGGTAGTTAGGAGTGTTATAATATATTAGTTATTTAAGTTTATCTAATTCATCTAAATCAATAGTAACTTCCTTAAAAAACATAAGGTATCCACATTCAGTACATATATAAGTAATAGTAGGGAATGGGCCTGAAATACCGATAGCATCAAATTCCATTCTTGCATTCATACCAAAAGTTTTTACTTTATTGGATTGGCATATTGGACAGGTTTTAGATTGATTAGATATGGTTTGTTTGTTGATAGTGCGTAGATTTTCTTGTGTGGAATCTTCCATATTATGATTACCTCCCTATGTTTGATGATTATATTTGGTTAATTTAGCATGTCCATTTTGTTGGATTAATAATTACTCTTTTTAAATCTAATCTCTTTAACATCAATTAAACAATCTGGATCTATAATAATTTCACTCTCTCCTCTTTTATCAATATAAGCAAGAATATCTTCAATTTTTACCATTGCTTCATATAACTCTCCCCTATATTTATCAAACCTTGTAGCAAAGAATATTGCTTTTTCTTTATCAATTGTCCAAGAAAATGCTTTTTGATAAGGTGTAGATTTAGTATTTTGTCCTCGATATATTTTGACTAATCCATTAACATCTGGTTTAATATTTTCATTTAAATTTTCTTTAGGTTTGTATTTGAAAATATTAAGAAAGAAGTCTTTGTTAAGGTTTGAGAAACCATACTCAGAACGGCTGTAGATGTCCTCAAAGCAATCGTATTTCTGTTCATCAGGTATATCATCAAATGATTGAATATAGAAGTCTAGAGCAATTTTCTTTTCAATAAGGAAAAATAATTTGTTGTATTGCTTTTTAGAGATATAATTATTCATACTTTCTTCAATTTTTTCAATTCTCTGTTTAGTATGCCAACTAGTCAATGCTTCTATATTGAATACACCTATATCTACCATGACAGGGCCAGAGATGTAGGTAAAAGGTGTTAGAAAATTATCAGTAAAGTAGAAGTTAGATATTGGTTTATCAAGGTATTGTACGGCTTTTAGTATGGTTTGATAAGGTGGTATTTCATATTCAGTTTCTTCCATTATTTTGATTCTAAATTGATTGTCTGAGAAGAGTGATACAGGGATTAATGAATTTTTGTTTAGGTTTCCATGAGATAGTTTGAATATGTCGCTTATGTTCATATTGTTAACTCCTTTGTGTTTATAATATTCTATTTTAATAAATCGAAATCCATTATTGTTTTCTTGAACCGTAGATAAAGTTTTCCACACATCTCATCTGCTTCGATTCCAAACATAGATGAATCAACTCCTAACACCTTAATAATTTCTTTAAACTGTGATAGATTGATTTCCTTTTTACCTTTCTCAATATTGTATAATTCATCTAATTTTAGATTGGAACTTTTAATAAAGTTAGATGTAGATATTTTCTTTAACTTTCTTACTCTTTTAATATTAAATCCCATATAATTACCAGTTTTTATAGCTTGATCAATTTCTAATTGAATATAAAAGTTTTTTGTACTGATTTGTTTTTCTTTTTCGGTTAATGTATCTGGTCGTTTATTGTGATGTTGTTTGAGTTGTTTTGGTTTTTGTGTGTTTTTATCTATAGTTAATATATCTGTGTGGCTTTTATTTCCAGTAGGAGTGATTGTGAAGTCCACTATACTTGATTTGAACCGCACATACAATTTCCCGTAAAGTTCATTTTCTTCAAGATTGAATATAGAATAATCAATATTAAGTGAATCATATATTTTTACAAATTCTGATAAACAAATTCTAGTTTTACCAGATTCAATTTTAACTAATTCATACGATTTTATACCAATGTTTTCAGATAATTTAGCAACACTTATTTTCTGTATTTTTCGTATTCTTTTTATGTTAACTCCCATGTAGTTACCTTTTTCTATTGCTTTTTCAGTTTCTATTTGGAGATAAAAATCTTTTGTATTTTTATTAATGATATTTAATTTTCTATCATTTTTATCATTAAGTCTTTTTACTTTAATTTTACAACGATAACATAAAGAAGATAAGTTTTTGTATTTAAAAATTTTACCACATTTTTCGCATTTATCATATATTGTAGCTTCTTCTCTGATGTCTTTTTGAGCACGAAATAAACTTTTATCACAGTCGATACATTTTAATGCTGTAGAATTTTCTGGTAATGGTTTAGCACATTTGATACATAAATTGTATGCGATTCTTACTTTTTGAATATCATTATAATTTATAAGATTTATGTCCATGTGATAACCTCCATTTCGACAATGATGGTTATATTATAGCATATTTAGGGGTTTTGTTCAAATTTGAGATAATATGAAAATAAATAAATAAATAAAAACAAAAAGAAATGAAGATTGGCTGTACACACCAAATTCTTCATTTTAGCAGAGACCTTGAGATAATAGAAGCCATTGAGTTAATTCGAACTAGAAGAATACTGAAAATAACTCAATGTGTTTATTGTAACATGAATTGGGTTGAGTTGTAAAGGATTTGGGTTTTTGTGATGGATATATTATCCCATAAAAGTATGTTTTCCTAGTATAGTATAATTTATGATAGGAGGAAATTATTATGTCTGGATTAACACCTAAAAAGAAAGCAGAATTAAAACAGATGATGGGTAAATATTCAGGGAAAGTTTGTTTGAGTTTATTGAGTTTGATGGATAGGAAGATGGTTATTGTTTCAACAGAAGAATCATTAGAAGATATTAATTGTATTAATTGGTCTGATGATGTTTTGAGTGGTAAGAAGAAGGTTTTGATTTGTGGGTGTGAGGATTAGAGTTTATTAGGATTGTTAGTTTATAGAAATTAGTTTATAGAATTTTATATTGAATTAGTTTTATGAGAGCTGTTTGAGGCTCTTTTTTGTTTGTTGATTTGGAAATTAAAATTGAATATTGGTTGGGTTATAGGGATCGATACCTGTAATCTGTAAAACGAGACGCTTACTGCCTTTAACAGTGGAGCGTCTTATTCCATTTAGTAGCTGATTAAAGGAAGGTGGTAGATAAATAATATGGGCAAAAGAAAAACACAAGAAGAAGCTAAGGAAGCTATAAAAGTCTTAGGGTATGAATTATTAAGTGAATATTTGGGTACAATGGATAATGTAATCATAAAAGATAGAGAAGGATATTTATACTTCCCTATATACAAGTCATTGGTACTTGATAAAAAATATCCCCAAATAGCTCATAAAGTAAATCCATACTCAGCACAAAATATCAAATTATGGTGTAAACTAGAAAATAAACTATTTGAATTGGTTAGCGACATTTATATTGATTCATCTCCTTTAAATAAGCTTCAATGGAGGTGTTTAAAAAAAGGTTGTGGAGAGATATTTGAAGCAGATTGGGGTGCTGTACATGGTGGATGTGGTTGTGGAGTTTGTCATGGAAAACAAGTTGGATTATCAAATTGCCTAGCAACTATTTATCCTAATTTAATTAACGAATGGAATTACGATAAAAATGGAGAATTACATCCTTGGAATGTTTCTAGTGAGTCTGGTATTAATGCATTTTGGAAATGTAAGAACGGTCATGAATGGAATGCTATTATTAGTAATAGAGGCTCTCGAAAGGACGGATGTCCTTATTGTTCACATAGATTACCTTCAAAAGAATATAATTTATTGATTGTTGATCCTGTATTATGTGAGGAATGGAACCGTGATAAGAATGATAAATCACCGTCAGAATATTTACCCCATGCTTCTCAATCTGTTTGGTGGAAATGTAAAGAATGTAATCATGAATGGGAAGCAGTGATAAATAATAGGACTAATAATCGTGGTTGCCCAGAATGTAATAAATCTAAAGGAGAAAAGGAAGTTGATAAGACCCTTACGGAGAAAAATTGGATAAAAATTATTCAAGAAGAATACAATTTATTAAGTAATCTAGATAAATGTAGCAAGAATTACTTCATACCGCAAAAAACATTTGAAGATTTACGTGGCGTTGGCAATGGATTATTATCATATGATCATTATTTGCCAAATATTAACCTTCTCATAGAATATCAAGGTCAATACCATGATGGAACAGTAAGCAATCAAACAGAAGAAGAATTCGAATATCAAAAGGAACACGATCGGCGCAAAAAAGAATACGCACTAAAGAATGGATATAAATTTTTAGAAATATGGTATTGGGATTTTGATAATATTGAGGAAATATTGGTTGATATATTGGTGGATAAAAATATGGATAGTAAATATTTTGTATAATAATAGCAATATGGCAATCACAAATTAAGTGATTGCCATATTTTTTTACCTTTTTCCATTTATCATGAAGTTAAAACTCTTTCACAAATTATTCTAGTGATATCCTTTTGAATTTTCGAACTATTGATAATTTTATCCTCATCGCGAAGGCAAAATTTAAATTGGGGATTATCCCTCGACAAGAAATTTCCTTGCGTTAACTTACCTAATTTATCTTTCCAGTCCTCTCTGCCATAAAGCTTACTAGCCAACACAAAGTAAGAATTTTGGAACATTTTCTCTAAAACAAAAGATTTTTGTTTTTCTAATGATCTAAATTCAGGTTCTACATTGCCCATAAGGGTAGGGAATAATTCGATCATATAATCTAAAAATTCAATTAAGAAGTCTCCAACAGGTTTTTCTTCACCCTTGGTAGCAATTTTCATTTCTGATATTCCATTTAATATTGTACCATACGTAAAAATGTTTGAGCTAGTTTTTTTAATAGAATTAGAAATCATTTCCACACGCCCACGTAATTGTGACTCTTTAAGAATTCTCTGTGCAATATCATAATCTTTAGAAAAAACATCATGAACACTAATCCTGTTCTTACTAATTGATTTTCCCATAACTGCATATTCTTTGAACAAATCGCAACTGGCTTGTTTACTAAGATTTTCAATATTTACAGGGAAATAAAATGTTTCAGGACTCTTACAAGTGCTATTTGGCTTAACAAACTCTTTGTACCATAAATAACTTGCATAAATTCTGTGAAATCCATCATTGATGGTTAGTGGCCCATCAGCACTCAAAGTCATTTCCTCATCATTATAAAAAATCTCTGTATTATTATCACTTGGGAAATTAAGACTCAAATTTCCTCCGTGAATTGAACCATCTAAAATTGCAGACAGGATTTCTCGACAATGCTTTAAAAATAATATGGGGACTTCTTCTCCCTTTTTATTGATAGAACTTCCACGTTGAACGTTCGGATCATAGATTAGCTTTTTTGACACGTACCACTCAGCCAATTGCATACAAGACATTGATACTAAATATTTGTACGGCTTATTATCACGCAAGACGATCTGAACGTTATTTAGTTTCCAAGACTTATCTTCTACGTCATCTAATTGTTTTAACTTACTCCTCATATCACGTTTAAGTTTATTAATTTCTTTTAATTCTCTCTTTTTCTTATCCTCTTCTCTCTTTACTTCTAACTCATTTCTAGTCTCATTAAGTTCACCCTTCACCATCTGCTCCTTATCACTTCCTACTCCTACCTCTTCCCCACTATCCTCCTTATCTTCCTTCCCTTCCCCTTCATCTTTCATCTTAGTTAAATTACTCAAACTAGGCATATTTCTCATATTTAATTCCCTCATTTGTTGCTTTAATTTTTCATCGTCTACTTCTGCATCCATTTCTTTAACTAATTCTGTTTCATGTTGTTGAACCATATCCTCATCATTCTCATCCATCGCCTCTTGATACCCAACTGCCACCTGGCTTGATGTCTCATTTACCATACCTAAAACCTCTTCCTTTACCTGATTGACTACATCAACATCCATTTGATTAAACCTATCCTTATTACTTTTCCTACCCATGTCATTATCTCCTTCCGTTACTATATTTTCCATATTTCCACCTTTATCAAATTTAAAAATCATCTCAAATCAATCCTTTCACACTATTATAATCTATTTTATTAGTTTCGCAAGTTTTAATACCAACTTTTTGTGAAAATATTGAAAAAATCCTCAAAAAGAAAGGAGTAAGCCAAAACTCACTCCATAAATTACACTCTATCACAATGCAAATACCAACACTTTTGCAAACAACATCAATCCACCTAATAATATTGAACCACCAACTATTTGTGTTTTTGCATCATCCGATACATTATCAGGCTGAACTATAGGTGGAAATACAGGATCTTTTATCTCTTGTGTTTGTCCTGCATCTGTAGTTAAATGAGTTTTTACTTTAGATATTAATTTTTCAAGATTATCATTATCTTTAAAATGCTTTCCAATCTCTACCTCAATTTCATCAGTAACGCCTTCTGCTGTAACGGTTCTCCTATATTTGAAAATATCCTTGTCATATTTTCCATTATCTGCTCTGCCTTTTATTTTGTTTTGAACATATTTACCAATTCTATCTAATCCACCTAAACTTGCTAATTGCATATTTGATGGAACTGCTACAATCATATCACCACTACTTAATTTTTTATCCCATTCTTGTAAAGTTCCATATCCTAAACTTGGATTAAATTCTAACCAAAACATACCATTATTTTGTGGCATTGGATAAAGATAGTATACTTTTAAATATGTTTTAGTTACATAATCAGTTGGTGTAGCTTTTGCTACGAATGGATTTATCAACGCAATGCCTATTAAAATCATCATTATTGACAATGCCAAACTCCTACGAATGGAGGACTTTTTTAATATAATCATTCTTAATTTCATATAATTACCCCTTTCTTTTTTAGGAATAAGAATTCTGCGTCTAAAACTTCCATAATATCTTCTCGCGATAATGCGGTTTCCCACGCGATAAAATCAATCAATTCTTGTTCTTCAATATCAGGAATTTGACTAGTATTAACTAATAACCACTTTCGATATTCTCTTTCACTTAACCAATGGTTTGAATATTTGATGACAAATTTACGAAACAATTCTTTGGCATTTGTAGTTTTCACATGAACACCTCATTCTCTTATAATCATTTTAAATAACCAATTGGATCAACAGTTTTACCATTAATTCTGATTTCAAAATGTAAATGATTCCCAGTTGAATTATTTCCAGTTGATCCGATTTCCGCAATTTTTTCACCACCAAAAACCATTTTACCTTCTGTGGCAATAACTTTTGAACAATGAGCATAAAGAGTCTCATAACCATTACCATGATCAATAATAACGTGTAATCCATATGGGCCTTCAGAATTAATAATCTTCTCAACTTTCCCTGTTCTACTGGCCTTTATTTGATCTCCAAAACTACCAGAAATGTCTAAACCATGATTGTTTTCATTATAACCTTGTGTAATTTTACCCTTAATAGGCCAATCAAATTTCGCTCCTAAATATCTCTCCCATATATCTTTATAACCAACACCCATAGTTTCATTATTACTTTCAATTCCTAATGCATTACTAACTTTTTCTTTTCCTCCACTATAAGTCATAGCAATAGAATGAATGTCGTCACTAAATTGTTTTAGAGGAGCAAGAGTACATGATAAAATCATTAGTCCCAAACTAACAACTGCCAACCATTTGATTGCTAATGCCATCTCTCTACCAGAAGTATGCCTAACATAGATATACACTACTAAATATAAAGCACTCAATCTTACAAGATTTGAAATCATTTAAAAACTTCTGCTACTTTCTTGAGAAAATCTAGAGAGGCATTTAGTACTAAAAGAGTGACAAGTATTAAACCTAATGTATCAGCATAATATGTCCATTCACCTTTCCCAAATATTTTTAACCCCATTTTAACGACTTGTAAACCAACAGCAATGCCAAGAATAGCTAAAATTGGGGTAGCTGCTTGAATCCCTGGGAACATTTTAATTCCTCCTTTTTCATCATATGAAGTTTTAAACAAAAATTTTTTATTTCATCCAGAGTAAGAAGTTCTATTGAATATGGAAATGCTTTATCTTT
>Ga0209728_1001435_pt1 | contig 14639 bp, 39 predicted proteins | sample RifGroD1_FD_183997 | JGI IMG/M metagenome (GOLD analysis project Ga0209728, IMG submission 183997) | Groundwater microbial communities from Rifle, Colorado, USA - Groundwater D1 (SPAdes) (version 2) | ecosystem: Environmental > Aquatic > Deep subsurface > Groundwater | place: Rifle, Colorado... | reverse complement strand
CAACTCCTTTAATATAATATTAATACATTTCATCATTATAATCATCCATACTATCCCACATCAACATATCTTCTAGTCTCCAATTTTCCATATCTTCAGCATGAGTTGTAGTATGCATATTCAAAAATATAGTTTCAGAATTATTTAGAAAATATGTTAATAATTCTATAATTGTATATTTTGGATTAATTTCATAATAACCTCCGCTATGAGTAGGCATTATATAATCAGGTTTAATCACAATAACACAATTCCTATAGCTGCCATCCCAAACAATTTGAGTTTTATTTAATAAAGCAATGTTATTTAAGTATGTCTTTAAAAAGTTTTTAATTTCATCTGTGCAATTATTATTCTTTAGGTATTCTTTTAAGTATTTTCTTACTTCTTTTGGTTCTACTGCCATTGTAGATGATTTAATGTATTCTGACCTTTTAGGTTCTTGAATATCACCATTTATACTTTTCCAGTCATAAGCAGGTATTAAATTGTTAGTCATAATAAACACTCCTTTGTATGTTATATTTTTATATTATTTTTAATAAAATAGTAGATGAAGGGATAATTTAGATTCTCCCCTTACCCTATTCTCCTTCAAACATACCTTCTGCATCCTCTATCGCTGAAATTAATGCGTCCCATTCTTCGCTCTCACCTAATAAATCGGCAAGGTTATAAACAAATTCTAAAGGCAATCCGTAATCTTCAGATAAAGATTCTAAATAATCATCTCTATTCTTATAACCATTTTGTAGATAGATACTATCTTTATTACTCATCAAATTAAACCTCCTTAAATTTTAGAAGATTAGAGAGGGAATTTAACCCTCCCTTGTTAACTTGCTTCTTCATTATCTAATTCAATATCTGGTATATCTTCTATTGTTAATTCTGGTATTTCATCAGATTCAAGTTCAGATTGTATATTAACATTATCGTTATCGTTATTAGAATTGTCTTCAGGTTTAGTATTCGACTCAGATTCATTCTTAAATTCTTGTAATACTGCTTGAATATCTTCGTAAGTCTGTTTTACTGTTACAGGTTCTTCCCTTCTCATCTTAACAATCTCAGCATCAATTGCTAACATTCTCATATCAACATTTTGCAATTCATTTGCTTTACCATTCATGCCATCATTATAATCTTGACTAGGTTTTTCAAAGAAATTATATGACCATTTTGCAAATTCTTCTACAGGTACATTATTTTTAATTGCTTTGTCTGCTGCTACTATCAACATAACGGTATTAGTCTTATTAAAGAATGGAAAACGGTAAGTTGCATAATTGGAAACTTTCTTACCTTTTTCTCTTTTTGCGTCTGCTACTTTTTTATCTTCAATCCATATGTCTGTTGTTTTATTAAGATAGTTTCCGATGTTAACCATATCTAATTGTAGATTTTCAGGTACTCCGGTATCTCTGAAGGAGTAAATAACTTTGTCAATATTTTCCTTGGATAATTCTACTGCTTCATTATGGTGTAGTAAAGTTAATGCCTGGGAGATAATTTCACTTCCTACATTGCTTGTAGCTGATTTAGCTGTTAAGCAATGTAGCACCCAATCTGATTTTAAAGTTTCACCAATAAATTTACGTGTACTACTTCCCATTGCTGCTGTTCTTATTTCTGCTGGTTTTAATGGTTTAGCACCTGCATTCATGGATACAAAGAATTTTTCAGCCTGTTCTTCAGTACAATTGTTAATAGTTGTTATTCTTAAATCATAATTTAAAATAGCATCTCTTAATATTTCCGGTAATTGAGAGAAGGTTTTGTCTTGTAAGTCTATGTATGAATAATGTATACCTTCTATCTCAAAAGTAGGGAATATTGATTTTGATAAATCAAGTTTAAACATATCACTAACAAAAAGATAAGTACTAGTTAATCTTTGGAGACCGTCAACGCATCTTACGTACTGACTTTTATCATCTGCTCTATACGTTATAACTTCTGGTACTGGTATATTAAGCAAATAACTTTGTATAAGATTCGATGCCCTCCACGTTTCCCACACGAAATTTCTTTGACTCTCCATATATTCCCTTATTTTCGCCTTACTTCCTTCTTCTTGCTTTTTAGACTGGATAATATTTTGAAGATGATTTCCTACAGTAATATACTGCTTTTCTATTTGCTCCACAATCGATCTGATTTCCTTATTTTTAGAGGTGAAAGATAAAGTCATTAGCGACAACTCCTTTTTATTTATTTATTTTTATATTCTATTAAATATATAATATCACACTTTTAATTAAAAAGCAATACCTTTTGATGAAATAATTAGTTAAATTTCATTTATTTTTATTGACTAAGATATTGATTATATAAAATCAACATTGATCCATTTACCATTTTCATCTTCAAGATGATAGGATAAACTATTACAGCTTGAAGACCATTTTAATTTACATTCTTTAATATTTTCTAATATAAATTTTGTATGCTTTGATTTATTAAGCATTAACCAAGTTTTAGGAATATCTTTTTCTTTTTCAAATATACAAAGTTTAAGCCCTATCACTTCATTATCCTTAACATTGCAAGGTATAATTATAATCCAATTTTCATCCTTTCCTGTGCCTGTATAATGTTCTTTATTATTTCCGTATGTATAACTACATTTACCTGCTGTATTGCATAATTTCCATAATTGCTCTGGTTTAATATTTATACCTTCATACATAATTTAACCTCCTACTTTGAATATTTTATTTCTTATTATAAATAAATGCTGCAATACTAAAACCTAACGCAAACATTGATATACATAAAGATATATTTGGTAAATATTCCATCATAAATCATACCTCCTATTTATATTATCATTTTAATTATAAATCATAAATACATATAAAGCAATACTAAAATATGAAATAATAAGAAAAACTTAAAATGAAATATCTGTTTCATTTCATCATAAAATAGCAAAGAAAAAACCCTTGAAATACAAGGGTTTGTAGGCTATTACATTTTAAGAAAATTCACCATTTAACCATTCATAACCTTGCTCATCAATATAATAATTGCCATTACTATTCCAATTATTTATATTGGCCTCATGCACACTACTTCTTAATCCTATCTCCTTATACGTCAATATTTTTAATAATTCATCCCATGTAATTTCACTTCCGTATTCTGATTTAATAATAAGATTATCTTTGTTGCTATGATAGAATTCTTCTAATTCCTTCATATTTGAGAAGTATTCTGTCTTATGAAATAATCCCTTCCAACCTGCTGAACTTTTACCAATATGAATCTCTGATAGTTTATACTTTAATTTACCTATAATACTTTCTGGAATTAACGGACTAACTGCTTTTACTTTCTCAATGATTTCCTCAGTGTTTTTAAATTCAAAATAATAATTAGTTCCCATATTTATCTCTCCTTTTTAACTTATATATTTACATTTTTATTCTTTATATTCATTTTTAATATTATATTGGTTTAATGTTATTTTTAATCTATTTAAGCAAAAATTACATAAACATATTGTCTTTGAAGGATAAAATAACCTTATTTCATACATTGATTCAATTTGTAAACTTGATGTTATTTCTCTGCAAGATATACATTCTTGAATTTTCTCTTTGTCACAATCTATTTCTCTGATATCAAATAAATTCATATTGAATTCCTCCTAATATATTATAGTAAAACTAGTCTAGTTATATTATTTACTAATTATCGTCACAAAACCGATCTTTTGTCATGAATTTCAGTTTTACAAACCCAATAAAATCAATACTTTATGGTATCGTTGATTTTATAATTTGCTTTCTTACATAATAAATTATCTATCTCCAATCATAATTGTGTCTATTAACAAGATTTCTAGCTGCACCACTATGATCCATCATGGAAACCATTCTATCAACCCTATCAATATAATTAACAAGTTTACTCATAACTTCTTCGTGCTTATTTATAGTTTTTTTCATATAATTTAAATGTTCACCTAACATCCATAATAAATGTTTTTTAACCTTTTTATTATTATTTTTAGATAATTCATTAATAATATCATCTATACTAAAATCATGTGGATATTTATAATCTAATATTTTATCACCAGTTATTTCTATTCCCATATAATACATGTAATCTTCCTCCTTTCAATTCCATACTTCATTTATATTATTTCTGCTGTTAATTCTTCTCTTACTTTTTCTTTGCCTTGCATATAAACAATATTCCCTTCCCATGCTTTTTTAGCTGCCGTTAATGGAGTATACATTTTCTTACCTGTCTTAGTTATATAAAATCTATATCCCTGGTCATATAATTCTTTAACCTGTTTAGCAATGCTCATTTTACTTTCACCTTTTATATGTATATCTATCCTCTCCTTTTAATTATTACTATTCTATCTTAGAATAATATTATAACACTATATTAATATAATTGCAATACACATCATTCACAAAGATACGCAATCCAATATTCCCCATAATTATTTTCATTCCATGCCCAAGGTAAATCTAATTTCTTAGGTGATATTTTATTCCAAGATTTAATTGTCCGATATTCTTCAATATATTCACATTCTTTATTTACATTTAACCATTCTGGTAAAGATTTAATTAAAACACTTTTATTGTTTAAATTTTTGAATTCAGCTAGAGATAACTCAATTTGGTTTTTAGATTCAATAAATTTGAGTTCTGTGTTCATATGAAATATCCTCCTTATTTAACTTTACGAATATATTATAGCATACTTAAACTACTATTTTTCTATGCTAACAGAAAAACGCTTCTGTCCCTGTTTGACGCATCCTGAATGGATTCACCTTTAATTCTTTCAACCTTTTTATCATTGTAATGTACATTAAAATATTTCATTTATGTATCCTCCTTTTTATTTTTATTATTTCATATTTCTGCATGGCATACAAGGAGATGAGAAATTGCACATTAACGCACACATAATACAATCATTCTTCTGTTTTCCAAGCATTCCCTCAGTTAATTCATTTTTATCTGATATGTTAAAACAACATTCTTCTATTTTTTCTCCCTGATTATAAACTGTACCAGTGTATTTTCCTACTTTTAACATTTCTATATTCCTCCTTCTATTTATCCTTTATACTAATATTATAACACAATCTTAATATAATTGTAAAGCATTATTTACTCAGTATCATTCCAATTTTTAATAAATACAGGTGCATCTCTAAATCCTTTTACATACTCTTCATTTGTATTGACTAGATTCTTATTAAGATTATCAATACATTCTCTAAGAGTTGGTTTAATTTGTCCTTCGAATTTAGAATAAGCACAATTTCCATATCCCATACATCTATCAATAAATCTATTGTGCTTGTCGCGTTCCGCATATTCACAAGTAAAACAATCTATCATATTAATATTCCTCCTTTAATTTTTTATACCTTTCCCATGCACCACTCAGTATTACATCTTGATTATTCTTATATTCTGTCGTACCCAAAATAAGTATTTTCCATGTTTGATAAAAGCTATTCGGACAATCATTTCTACTATATTGGATTAGATAGTTTTGCAATTCAGTTAATTGAAGATCATTTAAGATACTACTTACTACTGGTTGCTCTATATGTTTTGCAAATATCATATTTATTCATCCTCCATTTCAATACAAAAGAAATTTTTGGTGTTGTTTTTGATTTCTCCTATTGACTTAATATTTCTTTTAATTTTTTAATTCTTTTATTCTCCTTATGTTGTTTTACAACCTGCCTTATCTTATAAGATATTATAGGATTAAATAAACTACTATATAATGTCTCTCCTGAATTAAATATTGAATAATCTTTATCTTTTTTAATTTCTATCTTATATTTTAATCCGCAATTAGTAATAGTAATTTCTATACCATCAATAGAATTTAAATATATTATATAGAGTTTTTGATTATAAATATTCTCTATATAATAAGCATCCCTTATATTTTTCATATCTTCTATTTGTGACAGTATGTATTCTTTGCTAAAATTTATCTTTGTAGTATTATTAATGCTATCTGACATATTGTAAACCTCCTTTTTGGTTTCCTATTACCTGAAGTTATTATCCTTCAGGTTTCGGCCTGTAACCAACAGATCATCAGACAGGCCATTTAATAAATTTAGAAAGCCACTTCTCAGATATTTTTTCTATATAACCATTTTGATTAACCTTTGGGTATTGCATCATTCTATGATACATTTGTTCAAAAAGAATCAATCTCCCAAAAGTAGTTGTTTGGATATCTCCGGTGTATTCTCCTTCTTTATAATCAATATACTAAATACAATCTTCATAACCTGTAAATCTTGCCCATACTTCCATATTATTTGCTACATTAGTTGAAATGTGAACAAATCCTTCTTCTGTTAATTGTTCTTTTGTTTTTAATTTCATATTATTAAAATCCTCCTTTATTTTACGTAATTAGTAGCACACATACCTATACATTGAGGATAACCATATTTTTTCATATAATCATCTTCGCCAAGTCTTTTAGTACAAACGTATCTTGTATCTTTCCATCCTATTCTGTCATCGTTTATAGGATTATCATCAATAACAATATCATCTATAAAAATATAACCATTCCATTGTTTAACAATATATTCTTTCATTTCTTGCTCATTGTTAAATTCTTTTGCTTCTGCCATTGCATCAGCTAAACTTCCTCTATGTGGTCTGTATATAATCATATTATAAATTCCTCCTCAAATTTCATTTTTTAATTTTTCCAAATCAATATTCAATAGTTTAGCTATTTTAAGCAATTCATCACCAGTAATACTATTCCGTCTTAACTTATTACTAAATGTCTTTTCATGTACTCCCAACTTATCAGCTAACCATACCTGAGAACGTCCCTGATCTTTTAAAACTGATAAAATGTATTGTCCTGTGTTCATAATATTTACTCCCATTATATTACACTATTGTTATTTTCATAAAACAACCGTCCATATTTTTTAAATACTGTCTTCCATCATATGCCCAACTAAAAGGTATTTTTACTGTTTTTTCTTTATGCAATTCTTTTATTACTTCATTTACATTAAAATATCCTTGTGCGAATCCATACACTTCTGGATGTCCAATGCGTTCAAATTCGCAAAGTTCGTCATAATATTTAATAGTATTTTTAGGATTATCCTTCCATTCTTTATATTTTTCAGTGTATTCTTCTTTTTCATCATCCCAATTATCATTTATAGCATTATGAGCAAACATTGCAATTCTCCATCTTAAACACTGTTCGTCTGGTTCTATATTATTCCAACCATTTAATGCCCCCATAAAATTATTCATTGTACCATTTTCCCAATTCTTTTTACTACACCTTCTATTTTTATATTTATCTGTGTCAATAACTACTTTATACATAGTTCAACACTCCTTATTATTTTTATTTATTAACTTGAATATAGTATATCATATCTCAATATTCCTGTCAATACTATTTACTTAGTTTTTAATACTTTTAGATAAATTTTAAGTGTAAATCATGATAAAAGTTTTCTTTCATTCAAAGTTATAATACCATATATAAACTTTCTTCTAAATAATCATTTTTAATAAAATTCTTTACCCATTTATCTTTTCTTTGAATTTTATTGTTTTCGCCATTGTAAGTATATTCAATATCAAAATTATTATCATTATTATATGAAATTCTCTTTCCATTAAGATAGATTACATTTCCTTCTCTTAATAATTTCATTACTTTTCTTATATTTGTTCTATCGATCTTTATCATTAATTTATTCCTCCTTCTTATCCAATTTTACCATCTCTACTCACTTATATCATATCAAATGAGCAGAATAATAGCAGACTGAATTAATCATAATTAATCAACATTATACCCAATTTTCTCTAAATGCTCATTTAATTCATCTTTGGTCAATATTCTACCAGTTTCATGATCTCCTTGCCATTGTGACCATTCACACAGCAAAAACATATTATCTACTTTTTCACCGTCTAATTCTATCACCTTATAAACTGTTTCATGATAAAATTTAACCCCACCAGTACACCAATTTCCGTTATTATCTTGCTCGTCTAAATCAAGATACTTATTATCTTCTACTATTACTTCCGTAACTGTAATATTCTCTCCTGCCCATTCGTCTTTCATATTACTTCCATCATGCCATTGATAGTATTTTTCTGTTTCATAATAACTTAAATCAGAGAATATATAATCATACGTTGCATCATAGATAACTAATTCTCTTGGTTGTTCAATATTAGATAAGAGCATGATTTCTGTAAATTCTATGTTATTAGATTTCAAAAAGAATTCTAAGTCATCTTCATTATTAATGCGACCATATTCTTTTTGTAACTTGTTTAATTCATCAATCATGTTAATGCTAATACCTTCAATACCATAATAAGTAATATCGTTTAAATCTATCATTTGTGATATTTCCTTTGTAGGGATTAATATACCGCCACGTTCTGAATTATGATTATAATCAGATTCCCAAATTTGAAAGTTTTTCATTTTAATACTCCTCCTTTAATCCTCATTTAATTTAACCAATAATTCCTAAATCACGGAACATTTTCATTTCTTCTGCTCCGGTTAATACTCTGTACTCAAACATTTCTTTAATACTTACAAATATATCACATTTAAATCCTTTAGTACCACCAGAATTATGCCATTTTTTAAGCTCTTTTATTGTAAGAGCATTAGAACGATAGTTGCCACCGTTAATATTTTTAATATAATAAGTTTGCCCATTTTTACGATAGAACATTATTATCAATCTCCTTTATTTTTTGATATATAATTCTAAATCACTTTCTAATACACGATATTTAATATTTACAATCTTCATATCTTGGGCGGGATATACAATTACAAGTATCACTAAAACAATTCTGTCTACATTCCATATATGTACCATTTTTACGGTATATAGAATGTTCTATTATTCCTTGCTAATTTCTTTTTAAATCTGCTTCAGGCAAACGATTTTGCAGACGATATAAGGCAACCTGTCTATTATCCCAACCCAATTTCCTATGCCCAATCAAAGTAATTTATTCATTACAGTGAGGACATATTGATTTAGTTTTACATCTATGTTTCATAATTAAATCCTTGTTCTTCCATACTTTCATATTGATATTGTTTTGCTTCTTCGATAGTGTTGAAAATCCATGCTTCACTTGGTATATTTCCATCATAGCACCAAGCAGCACCTTTGCCGTCTATGAGTTCTGTAACGTACCATATTGATAGACCGTCATTTAGTAGTTGTTCTGATGAATCTTCTAATTCATTAAAATTATTAAAACCTAACTGTTTAGCATAACTATCTTTGTTTCTGTTAAAATCTATTATTATTGGGTTTTGCATGTTTTTCATTTTTTATTTACCTCCTTAATTAAATAAAATAATTGTTTGGTTTGGTTTGGTTTTAATATACTAATCTTACAATTTCTCCACTGGCAAAAACTTTAAATTCTCCTGTTTCTTTACCCTCTTCAAATCTTGATCTAGCATCTTCTTTTGTAAAGTTTAAATCATTAATATTACACCAATCGGAATAAAAATCTTTCATGTTGTCATACCATGCACATATTTCAGGTTTAATTTGATATTTATTACAGTGTTCAATTAAAAGTTGTGCCTGATTTTCTGTCAATCTATTTTGATAATCGTCAATATCTTCAATTTTATAAATTCTTCTTGCCATTTTAATATTCCTCCTTTAAATTTTATCTCTCATTTCTTCCAAATTAATATTCAATACTTTTGTTATCTCAAATAATTCCTCCGCTGTAAAACTATTATTCTTAAACTTATAATTCATTGCCTGTTTACTAATATTAACCTTATCAGCCAACCAACTTTTTTGCCTTTCCTGAGAGTTTAAAACTTCTAGGATGTAAGTTGCTACTTTCATATTGTCACCTACTTATTACTTTCCATGTTTCATATACCAATTATCTATAAGACTGTGTAGTAGTTTTATTTGATTAACCGGGTAGACCTGTGTTGTCCCCATTACATTGCCATTATTGTCTCTATATTGCATTTTCAAGTATTCTGTATTATCTCCAGCGTCAATAGATGGGATAATATCAATTTTACACCAAATTTGCAATTTTCCATCTACTGTTTCTCCGGTATGTTCCCATTGATTTATTTTTGTCATATTCGACACCTCTTTCAAATTTATTTACTATAATTAGTATACCACAAGTAGTAAAGATAGTCAAGAGTTTTGTAAAAATATTTTTACCTCAAAAAATACGTTTATATAAAATACATTACTTTTTATAGTTAAATTCAAAATTTACGATTTCACAAACCCTTGATTTTATTGGGTTTGTTGCACCTAATATTTGAACCAAACTGACATTTTATGCTAATATTACCAATATATTTATAATTTACTCATATTTAAACATTTAGATTGTAATATAGTTGTTTTAGGCAACTTAATACGTTCACCTTGTCGTTCACCGTTTAATATTATACAGCCTACTACTTCTGCATTACAATAAGATTCATACACACATACAATAGTTTTATCATCAATCTTATATACTCCTCCTAATTCCCAATCCATACAGATACCTAGTTTATTTGGTCTATATTTACTCATTATTAATTTCTCCTCTCTATTAATTATTAATTATTAATTCTCTTGCTACAATTCAATAATTTCATAATTAATTTCAACTTTACGAATCTTCCAATCCTTATTATCATATTCCCTATTATGATTAATAAACCTTTCTACATCTTCTGCATCATTCCATTTTTCTGCTTCTTCAAAATAATTACCATCACCAGAACATTCACCATAGCAGAATTCTCCGTCAGTATTTCTGAGTATAAAACATTCACCTGTAAATTCATTCGACAATTCCTTCTTTGGTTTCTTGAATTCTGTATCAAATTCTAAGACTTCATCATTAGATATTTGACCTTCACTTAATGCGAAAGGATTGATACCTAAATATTCAGAAACTTTATCCCATAACCCCAATTCCATAATTTGTTTTACTGTCATTGTTACTTTACTCATTGTATAATCTCCCTTCATATCTTCTATTTATTCATAATTTATTTCATATACGGATATAAATCTCCACTTGTGCTATCATTGCTATATTCTACTTCTAATAATTCATCTTCTTCAAATATTCTTACACCACCTACGGATTGAATTGTTATACCATATTTATTACTTAACTTTGATAATTCCTCGGTGAATACTTCAAACCTTTCTTGTTCTGTCATTTTGCTATCTTCTTCTTGTTCATCTTCCCAATCGAATCCATCCTTAACAAGATTACCACAATTGGGACAATTAACATTTTCACCAATGGAAACTGTTTTTGTAAATTCATGGTGACATTCTGAGCAAGTATAAAATTCGCATCTCATTGTTATATCTCCTCTCTATTCTTCTTTTTCATAAAATGCTTCTTCAAAACAACTCATATGGTAATATCCATCACTATGAGTTGTATAATCGTCACCCTCATTAGGATGAATAAATTCTCCGCACCATACACATTCATGTATAACTTCTCTGTTGTCACCAGTTCCTATAACTTTCATGTTTCTGCTCATTATATAATCTCCTTTCTATAATTAAAATTTTCTATTCACAACTAACAATAATTCTAATTTTTTCTCAGAATATTCTACTTTTAATTCTTCAAAATTTTTCTCTGCATCACCAATAGTAAAATTACGATATGAAGTAATCATTTCTGTTTTAAAAGTATCAATAATCTCTATCACATACCAATCACCACGTATTAAATCATTAATCATAATTTCTCCTCTCCATTAATTTTATCACCTCTATCCACTTATATCTTATCAAATGGACAGAGATAACAAACTTAGGAGGTATGACTGATAATGCTAATGGGTTTTGTTATTTTAATAGTATTAAATTTATGGTTGACCAGTCCATTAAGTTAATACTAAAGTTTTCTTGTACGGGTCGTACAGGTAGGAATTAATATACTTTAATTTTTTCTATTGCTTCATTAATTGCTATTTGTACTTCTTTATCTTCTTCTGCATCTTTATCTAAATAAATAATACCTTTGTTTAAATCTTCAAATACTTTTGCAATAATCTTTCCTTGTTCTTCTCCATTATTTGTTAACCATGCATCAATAGTTATACATCTTTCAAATTCGTCAAAATTGTCATTTCTAATTTCTATCCATTTACTCATTTTATTTCCTCCTTTAATATTTATTATGAAGTATATAATCTTATGACTTATAATACCATCTTCCAGCCATTTCTCTTAGTAAAGAATGTTCTACATTTATTATATTAAGTGTAGCATTACCACCTAATTTATCAGCAATATTTCTTATTATACCATCTTTTAAAACACAAGTATTTTCATGCTCCATAAATTCTTCAAATGCTTCTCTCAATTCGGAATCCTTCATTTCCATAAATATTTGTATTAAGTTCATTATGTAGTCCTCCTTTTTTATTTCTTATTATATTAATTATACAGAATGTTAATATAAATGTCAAGAGCTAATTATACTTCATTAACTGATCTTACCATAATTTTTACATCTGGTGTTAAAATGACAGACATAGTTTCTACTGCAAAATTTCCTGCTTCTAATTCGTTCTCTGCTCTCATTTCTATACTAATATATCTACGTCCAATATACTTTCCAGTAGGTTCAAGAATTAATTCAATTTTATATTTTTTCATAGGTAAAATTCCTCCTTAAAATTTAAAATTATATTATCTAATCTAAACCAAAATATTCAATTTCTTCAGGTGTTAATTCTGTTTGATAATAATCGTCATTTCTAATAACTTTTCTACATTTTGTGCAACGATCTTCATCATCCTCAAACATTATACTTGCATGACAACACTTTGTAATATTTACAATCCAATTACCATTATTCATCATATTATCTCCCTTCATTTTTAATGAAATTATGCTTTGTTATAATATCTCTGTTGGTTCTATATCTGTTGCGCCAGATAAATAATTCAAAATATCCTCTCTTATACCCATATGTATGATGTCTATTTCTTTTAGATTTAAATATATTGCTGCTAATAATCTATGCATACCATCAACTATAGAACTATTTGGATATGTCCAATGTGAATATTTATCCTGCCAATACTGTTCTTCTATTTCTATATTTTTTATTTCTTCAGGATGATTAATAAAATATATAGTTCGACTAATGTGATATTCATTACTTTGCATTTTTGGTTGATGCCAACATAAATCCCCAAATGGTTCAGCAGTACCTTTTATACCATTTTGAAAAGCTGTTTGAATGTCTTGTAATGTTATTGGTTGATTATTCCAAGCAAAATCTTTTGTAATATCTATTTTTGAATTTTGGATTAATCTATGAAGTGAAATATTCATTATTTCAACCTCCTTTATTCTTATTCAATGTCAAGACAAAAACCTTATTTTATGATCTTTTTCAAAATTGTTGCTTTTTCATCTGTTATATGCACTTCATCATCGTTCCAACACCTATTAACAAGATAATTTGCTCTTTCTTCTGCTTTCTCCATTGTTTCATACTCTCCCCACAAACCTGATTTTACATATACTCTAAACATATTTATTCTCTCCTTTATATTTTTATATTATATTTTTAACGGATAACTATAAACCGAAGTTAACTTTATCATACTACCCTTGGACTTCTTTCTAAATCCCTATATATTACTATTTTTTCATTTCTTTTCTTAACAAAGTAGTAAACAAATTTTCCTAAAGTTTTACCATTAGAAAAGTAATCTTCTAAAATCTGTTTTGACTCTTCATTTTTATTTTCTTTACACCATGCTTTGATTATTTTCCCTTTTATGCTACTATCTTCAAATTGCAATGTGCTATACCAAGGAACATCAAGATAAAATACACGAAATATTAACCCTCCACAATTTTCCAACATATAATCAATGAATTCTTCTACTGTTGAATTTCTCCAGTCTATGCCATATTTTTCTGTATTATCATAATCATAATATGAAAATTGAAAACGGAACGATTCATTATTCTCATCATAAACAAGCGGATTTAAAAGGTATGAACCATCTGTGGCAAAAATCAATTTATCAAGGTTAGAAGTAAGTTTGTTATGTATTGATAGATTAGTTTTTGTTTTGGGCATATCCTGATAAATTCCATCAAGATAGCATTTAATTTTGTTCATGTCTTGTGTCATATTGCTGGAAACTTTCACTTTTGATTCTTCATATTTTGATTCACTGTAGATAATAGATGATTGCAATTCATAAGGCTCATATGGGAAATTGCTTTTTAATCTTTCCAGTGTTGTTATTTTCATTTAATGCACTCTCCTTTTAGTTATTTTCTTATTTAATTATAACACATTATAAAAATAATTGCAAGTTAATATTTAATTAAATAATCTTAAACATCCAATCTGTAGCCTTTCTTTCACTATAATTCTTGTATTCCGAAATGGTATACTTCTCTTTGGAATATTTACCATCAAGTATTTCTTTTAATATATGAAAATCTGATTCATGCATCCAGTAGAAATTACCTTCCTTAGTTGTTACATAAAATCGTTTCCACCATGTTTTAAATTTGCCTTTT
>Ga0209728_1001433_pt1 | contig 14645 bp, 16 predicted proteins | sample RifGroD1_FD_183997 | JGI IMG/M metagenome (GOLD analysis project Ga0209728, IMG submission 183997) | Groundwater microbial communities from Rifle, Colorado, USA - Groundwater D1 (SPAdes) (version 2) | ecosystem: Environmental > Aquatic > Deep subsurface > Groundwater | place: Rifle, Colorado... | reverse complement strand
ATATACTTTACATATTGATTGTGAAGAAAAAGTCTATCTTGTGGACGAAAAAGATATAGATAAAATTCATTCTGTGTTACATTTTCAAATTAAAGGGAAAAATGAACAATTAAAACTTCACAAGGAGAAACTTAAAGCAGATAAATTAAAAGCAAAACTTAAAGAAGATAAAAATAATATGTCTAATAAAAATATATAAATAATCAATTTAAAACTCATTCTAAAACGTTCAATTATTCAATAGGTAAGATTATAGCAGATAGATTTTTGCTATCAATACAGCCCATTTATATTGAATTGTCATTTTAAGAATCAAGCTATTAGGCTGATTACAGGGTTGGAAAATGATGGTAATTCTATCACTCAAGGTCGAGATATTTAATAAAAATACAAAATAAAATTAATAATAGAAAGAGGGCAAAATAAAAATGCAAAAATTAACACTCTCAGGCACAATATCCTTATCAGAAATACCCTCCATCCCTAACAAACAAAATAAACCAAACTACATAATAACATCACTAATAGATAACACAACTAAATCAGTAACTCAAATTCTAGACACAATTTTTACTTCTAAAAATACAGTTGATAAATTAGTTGAAGTAAAATTAGTAGAATACATTACAGGCAAAGAGCATAAAGGTTTCGGGAAATTAATTATTGGTAGAGAGGGTTATAATACAAAAGTTGAATCATATTTTGTTGGAAGTTTTTCATTGGAGAAAACATTATTTGAATTGTTAGATACTAATGTTGAACTGACGTTGATTGATCTAACAGATTCTATTGGAGATTTTTTAGATACAACGGAGGAAATGACAAAACATGAAGACACAAAATCAGTGGTTTTATAAAATCGAGGAGGCTCAATCTTATATTTTGGAAGAATGTTTTATGTGTAGAGAAGAAATGGTAGATATAAAAGATATATTTACAGATTTAGATAGTGGAAATTATTGTTGTCATGATTGTGCGAAGTATAATAAATTAAATTACGAAAAATGCAAGGAAATATAAAAAGGAAATGGAGATATTTGTTTTGAATTTTAAAAATGGAAGAATTGGTGAAACTAAATTAAATAAGTATGGATCTGAAATAACAATTATAAAATATTTAAATAGTAGAGATATAGTTGTGAGATTTACGAAGGAAAACTATGAAACCACAACAAGATATGATGCATTTTTAGAAGGAAGAACAAAGAATCCTTATGATAAAACAATATGTGGCGTAGGATATTTAGGGGAGGGAGGTTATGTAAAAACTAAAAAGTGCGTAGCAAATCCAATTTATGTGACATGGGACTGTATGCTAAGAAGAGTATATTCAGATAAAATTCATAAAAGAAAACCATCATATATAGGATGTTCAGTAACAGAAGATTGGCACAATTTTCAAGTATTTGCTAAATGGTATAATGAAAATTATTATAAAATTGAAGACCAAGAAATGCAATTAGATAAAGATATATTATTAAAAGGAAATAAAGTTTATTCTCCAGAAACTTGTATATTTGTTCCACAAAATATTAATAAATTATTTGTAAAGAAAAGAAGTACAAGAGGCGAATATCCTATAGGAGTTCATTATAGTGAAAGATATAAAAGTTTAATATCATCTTGTAATAATAATGACAATAGCGGATTACCGGAATTTTTAGGGTGTTATTCTACGCCAGAATTAGCTTTTAATGCTTATAAAACATATAAAGAAAATATCATAAAACAAGTAGCCGATAAATATAAAAATCAGATTCCCAAAATTTTATATGATACAATGTATGCTTATAAAGTAGAAATAACAGATTAAATATAAATTAAAGAAAGGATTAGAAAATAATATGAATTACTTTAACCAAGAAGATCATAATTGGTTTCAAAAAGTCAAAGAACAACCGAGTGAATATCAAATAATAATTGATAATTACAGCATTTGGGTGGAAACGGATGATGAAAATTCAGAAACAATATGTGTTTATACCTTTAACTCTTATGGATATGAATTTATTTATGGATTGTTAAATGATATTGGCATTAATGCTGATTTTTATTAAGTTGATATATAAAAGGAGAAATAATAAATGAGTAATAATACAACAGATACAATTAATATACCAACAGACGAAGAATTTTACAATCATCATGAGAAATGTTTTAATGAGCTACCAAAAGATATTTTAATTAAGGTATATAATTTTTTGAAAGATGATTATCTATCAGATGAAAATATAGAACAATTAAAAGAAATATATAATAAATGTCCATCTAGTACAAAATCATTATGGTTTATTGAATATCATAATTATGAAGGGATGTATATCAGAAATTTTCTAAGAGAAAAAGGATTACTTGATAATCAATTGCCTTCAGGGAATTGGGATGATTATTATACACAATGTTTAGAATATGCGATTGGAGTTAGGAAATATGAAAATAATATGTGATTGTGGAGCTGTAACTGAGTGAATAGAGGTGATGTATCTTTATATAGTGAGCACGATGTAGTGTATTTTAAATGGGATAAATGTAATAGAGAGGAATGGATATTTACTTAAAATTTATTGATGAGGAGTGTATTTGAATGAATAATATTAAAATTAAAAGAGGTATAAAACTTGACAATACTCCTTTCAATGGTGAAATTGCATATAGAGTAGATACTGATGAGGTTTATGGATTTGCAAATGGAATTTGGGTAGAGTTGCCAAAATGGATTAAAGATGCTAGTAATTTAGATAATATTGTATATAATATAACAACTAATAAATTTCAACAATGTATTGATGTGGATTTTGTGGATTTGCATTAATGGTAATTGTAAGTGGAAATGTAATACATTCAAAGGTGAGTTTTAACGTGTTTTAGAAAACCAACCAACGTTGCTAAATACTAATATGATGCGTTGGTTGGAAATAATAAATAGGAGGAATTATAATGCTTTTATGTTTGAATTGTTACAAAGTTTATAATCAGAAAACAATAAAAAATAATATGTGTAAAGTTAAAGAATGCTATGGAGATGTAGTAGAAGTTGATGAATTATTTGTACCAGTGATTGCCGAGTTGAATAGAAAGGGATATAGGACTATTGCATGTTGTAGTTCACATTTTGATAGTGGTAGTCATAATGCTCAAAGTAGTTATATTTATTTTGATGATGAATATTTATTCTCTAATTTGCCTAAAGGATATATGTATGATCAAGATATGTATCCTTTGGTAGATTGGGAAGGACATGGACATGACAAGAGAAATACAATTAGAATTCAATTCAATAAGGATAAGAATAAAAGTTTCAGTGAATTGAGTAAAGATATATTTAATAATGCTATTAGTGTGTTGGTATGGGCAGAGGGATTGGAAGAGTTAAAAGAAAAAGATGGAGGAATATAATATTGGGAATAAATATAATATATAAAAAGGTATTTTTAGATAATTTACCAAAATGTGAAAATAAAAATAATTGTATAGATTGGAGGAATAGCGTAGGGCATAAAGTTAAGTTTATTTATAATACAATTGATGATTATATTGAAGATGAAGTTGAAATTATAGAATATAAAGATAGTAAAAAAGAAAAAAGTAGAAATAAACGATTAACAATAAAATATAAAGATAATATTAAGGAAATGGCTACAGGCCAGTTTGCTAGATGTGAAATAGGTGTATTGTTAAATAAAATTAGTCACGATAACATATACCCTATAGGTACAATAATAAAAGATGTTAATTCTGGTGTATTGGAAATAAAAGAACATTTAAAAATTGGGAAAAAGAAATATAAAACTTATAAATATATTTGTAAAATTTGTGGAAATGAAGATATTGTTTCTGAAAGTAATTTAATTAGTAATAAAGTTGGTTGCAATTTTTGTGCAGGTAAAAAAGTTTTAAAAGGTATAAATGATCTTTGGACTACTCATCCGTATATTGCAAAGTATTTAAAAAATTCAGAAGAAGGATATGAGATAAGTCATGGCAGTAATAAAAAATACTTATTTAAGTGTCCAGACTGTGGGCATGAAAGATTAATAACAATAAATGATGTAACTAGTGATGGATATACATGTACGGTATGTAGCGATGGTATACCATTCCCTGAGAAATTCATGAGTTCAATATTAAAGCAATTAAATATTGATTTCAAAAGAGAAAAAAGTTTCATTTGGTCAAAAAATAAGAGATATGATTTTTATATAGAATATCTTAATTGTATTGTAGAAACTCATGGAAAACAGCATTATGATGATAGTTTTAATTGGGGTAATAGAATAAGAGATTATAATGATGAAAAGGAAAATGATGATTTCAAAGAAAAATTAGCTAACGATAACAATATAAATCACTATATTATTATTGATGCCAAATTTTCTGAAGCCGAATACATAAAAGCTAATGTAATATCTAGTAAACTAAATGAATTATTTGATCTTAGTATTGTTAATTGGAGAGATTGTGAAGAATTTGCTCTTAGTAATATGATAAAACAAGTTTGTGATAAATGGAATGAAGGGTCAGACATTACAATATTAAAAGATACTTTTAATATAACTAGGTCTTGTATAAGGAATTATCTAAAACAAGGTGCAGAACTGGGGTGGTGTGATTATGATCCTAAATTAAATAACTTAAATCCAAATTCAAAAAAGGTAATATGTTTAAATACGGGAGATATTTATCATTCAATATGGGAAGCTAGTAAGCATTGTAATAGTAGTGATCAATTAATAAATAGATTTTGTAATGGTATATCATCATTTAGTGATGAAATAGTTAATGGCGAGTATTTACAATGGCAATTCTATGATGAATATTTAATTAATCCTAAGATATTAATAAACAAAGAAAATATTAATATTTTAAAAAGTAAAAATATGCATAAAATGTCAGTTATATGTCTAACAACTGGAGATATTTTTGAATCAATTACTACTGCAAGTAATTGGTGTGGATTAAAAAATAGTGCTGGAATATGTTCTTGTTGCAAAGGAAATCAAAAATCAGCAGGAAAACATCCCGAAACTGGTGAATGTTTAATATGGTCATATACTAACAATGTAATTAAGGAGGAACAATTACTTGAAAAATGAAAGTGCATACATAATGAACCTTGAAGCTTGCTATATATATAAAGATACCTTAGATAATAAAAAGATTACATACAAAGGCAGAGATTTAGCAAAACTATTCTCTGCCACTATCCCCTATAGTTTAGAAACAATTAGAATGGATAAAATGTTTAAGGATGCTTTCTATGAAATACATAATAAACAATATACTAAAGCAATAATAAATGTAACTTTTGATAAAAACTACTCAGTATGGGATGCAGAAAAAGAATGGGAAGACAAAGAAGGTAAAATTCAAAAAGGGAAAAGAATAACTATTGCCAACAGTAAAAAAATTAGAAAATATTTATATACGAATGGATTTACTATGGATAATAAACATTATATTTTTTATAAAAGAGGTTCTGGAAAAGCAAAAAATGGATATGCATTTTTCATCCAAGAAGATATGAAAAAGGATTTATTAAATAGAAGTAGATTAGGATTAGAATTTGAAGAGAATGAAGAACTGGATCTGACCTCGTTGTTAGCTTATGAATCTTTAATTTCTTCTGGGATAGAATTCACTATTGAATTAGACCCTAAGACAGAAATATTACTAATAGATGATATTAATGGTTTGGAATTCGAAAGTTTAGCAAGTGTCACAAGAGAGAAAGATAAGGAGGTTACTACTAGTAATGAGACATTAAAACTTCAAAATTGTTTGACAGATGGTCAGGGGTTATTGGATGAATCCATCTTTGAAGAATATGAAAAATTAGATAAGGGTTTCATGTTACTTAGAAGTGATATGTTTAAATGTTGTGCTTTTAATACCAAACTTCAAAAATGGTTTGAATTTAATAAAATAAAAGTTGTAAAAGATATGTTTGGAAATGATTATGAAACATGTAAGATAAAATTAGTTACTACTCCTAATTCATTAAAGTTTTTGAAATTTGCTTATAAGTTAGGAGATAAAAGTAAAAAAGAGTGTCATGAGTATTGGCAAGATAATATTGATAGTGTATTTGGAGTAGTAAAATGTGATAAACAAGGTAATTTCGGTAATTACAATAGAACCACATATCAATTATTAAATAGTATTCCTAATCTATCATATGATGATTTAATGGAAATAACAAAAATAGAGAGAGAATATGTAATGCTACTTAAAAATGATAGTGCTGTGTTTAGAAATTATCTATGTGCAGACGCAGAAGAAAGTTTAAAATTTGAAAAATCATTAGAGGAAGAAAATATAAATGAGTTTGAAAATATAGACTTAATTAATACATTACTATTGGTTAATTCGGATATTCAATATACTAAAAAATTTAAGAAGATGAAAAGTGAGTTAATTGCTAATTATATAAAACATCTCAGAGAAGGCAAGATAAGAATGAAAGACACTAAATATGTAACTTTAATATCTAATCCTTATGAAATGTTGTTAGCATCAATAGGAAAATATGAAAGCAAATCAATTATGCAAGGCAGAGAAATTTATTGTAAATATTACAAAGATGGTCAAGAATTTTGTGTTACAAGGAACCCCCATATCAATGCTGGAAATGTGATGTATACTAAAAATAAATATCATAAGGAATATAACGAATGGTTTAATTTCACTAGAAATATATGTGCTATTAATTTCTTTGACAATGATGCTCCTGATCGTCTACAAGGCTGTGACACTGATAGCGACACAATTCTACTTATTCCGACAAATATTTTATCAGAGAAAGCTAAATATTGTGAGGAGAAATTTCCGACACCAATAAATAGAATCCAAGGGAGTTCAAAACCAAGGAAAAATAATATGGCAGAATTACAAAAACTTGATGTAATTTTAAGCGATAATTATATAGGTCGTATTGTTAACATGAGTCAAATAATAAACTCATATTTAAATGACGCAATTTCAAAAGAAGAACCAGAAGAAATAACAAATGAATTGTATCAAGCAAGTAGCAGGTTATCTAGCATGAGTCAGATTGAAATTGATAAAAGTAAAAAGGTTTTTGATAATATAAGCATGAATAAAGAACTAAATAAAATTCGTCAGATTGAATACATAAGATATATTGAAGAAAATGATAAATTTGATCAGTTAGCCAAGAAGATGGTTGTGCCCAAATTCTTTAATATGATTTCTCAATCTAATGAATATAGAATTTTTGAAAAGTTTAATACACCATTAGATACATTACAAGAAGTGTTAATATTTGATGGTGGGAAAAGGTTAGATGGAGATAAAAATATAGAATTTAATGATTTATTGGTAACAAATTCAAGATATGTTGATGGGATATGTAGAAAAAGACAGTTTGACAGTATATATAATATAGTTTTGAATTGTGGAAAAAAAATAAGTGGTTTGAGAATTAAAACGTGTACATTAAATGATAAAGCAAAAAAAACAGTAGAAAGAAAAGAAAGAAAAGAAGCAGTTGAAAAATTAAAAAAAATCAATATTAGTAATGCCACAATTTTAGGATATTTAAAATTATCTTTCAGTGGTAAAAATGAAGATTATAGTAAACATTCTATGCTATCTTTAAATTTATTATTTCTATCCCATAAGATTGAAGTCCTTAATTGTTTTAAAAATATAAATATGGATAATGATGACCTTTTAGTTAAGATAAAAAAAATAAGTGATTATAATATTTTTGGAAATGCTTATCAAAAAGTAAAGAGAAAAGAGGTTATAATTAAGCAAAATGGCAAGTTTGAATAAATTGGTTCAAAAAACCTAGTCATAGCAATGGTTTCATAAAAACCTAATTGCGTGTATATGGTATATAAGCGTTTGGTCGATACGTTTATATATTTACGCACAATAAACAAAAAAACAACTCCAAATTAAAAGGAGCATCAAACAACAAACATTGGAAAAAATCACAAAACAAGAAATGTCATACCTAATCTCCAAAAACATTATCCATCAAAAACATGGAAATTACGGAGAATCCCTAGTAGTAATAGGTAAATTTAGTAGTGGCAGACGTAAACAACGCTACTGTACCCTACCCGTATATAATCTACTCTTAAAATTAAAGAAAAAAGATAGATTAGAACAATATTTCAATCTAAAAAACACTATATTTTCTCAAAATTACAGATTAGAAGGTATTGATAAAATCTATTATATCTTTGACTATGCAGTATTCGAAGATGAATCAAGAACTAAATTAAAATATCTAATAGAGTTTTACAATGGTGATTATTATGACAAATTTAAAGTTGATTCTTGTAGCAATAATGGTATTAAGTTGCTAAGAATCAAGTATGATGAATTTGTTAATATTGAAGAAGTTGTAAATAGTGTAAGTGTCTTATGATACTAAGTAGTAAAATAAATAGTAGAGGATTGGTTTATATTGCCCGATAAACCATATGTAAATTCAAAAATTTTCGTTGATACAAATGTTGTATTAAAGCCTACTTTTCACCCAGATAATTATTTTAAAGTGGTAACAAGCATAACTACAATTGAAGAAATTGATAATCTCAAAACTAAACCTGATATTGGATATTATGCTAGAGACGCTACTAAAAAATTAAAAAATGCTACAAATGTAGATATTATAATAGACTATGATTTCTCGTTTGAAAATAGATTTCTGCAAAATAAGAATGATAACTGGATATTAGGTTTTGCTTATCAAGTATGGAAAAATGATAATGAATTTGTATTTCTTACAGATGATTTTTGTTTGTACATTAAGGCAAAAGCATTTAATATTCCATGTGATTTGTTTGAGTTTAAGGAAATTGAAGATGAGCATTACAAAGGATATAGAGAAGTAATATTATCAGATGATGAATTAGCTTTATTCTACGAAAATCCATCTAATTGTTTTGAATTATTAACTAATGAATATCTCATTATAAAAAATGAAGATGATGAAATAATTGATAAACAAAGATGGAATGGCACTGAGTTTTTTGATTTAGTCGATACCACAATTCTACCTAAAATTCCATTCTCTTATAAAAGCAAGAAACCTAAATATGAGAAATTTGAAAAACAAGATTCATTTTCATTTACTGGTAAAATAAAACCTAGAAATTTACAACAGGAATTAGCTTTGGATTTATTTCAGAACAAATTAATTACCTGTAAGGCCATTTTCGGAAAATATGGTTCAGGTAAAGATTTGATCATGGCAACAAATGCTATTTCTATGGTTAAGCAAGGTATATTTGATAAAATTATATTTGTTAGAAATATGTATGAGGTTTCTAATACAAAATCAATCGGATATCTTAAAGGCTCTGAATTTGAAAAAATGTTGCCCCATGTAATGCCTTTGGCAGACCATGTTGGAGGGGTTGATGGTTTGATTAAGTTGATTGATGAAGGGATAATTGAACTTCAACAATTAGCAACTATTAGAGGAAGAGATTTAAAACGCAGTCTAGTGTATGTAACAGAAGGTGAAAATCTTACTAAACAACATATACAATTACTTCTTGGTAGACTTGCAGAAGGTTCTGCATTATGGATTAATGGAGACTTTAAACAAGTTGATGATCCTTTATTTGAGAGAAATTCTGGATTAAAGAAAATGATAAATAGTTTAAAAGGTAATGAATTATTTGGTTGTATTGAACTTTGCACTACGGAAAGATCAAAAACAGCGCAATTAGCCGATTTATTAGACTAATAAACAATTATCTTATGTTATTTTTGGGATATATCATGTCGTGAGACACATCTCTATCCCTATTTTATAAAAAATTAAAGGAGTGAAGATTATTTAATGAAATTTGGTTAGTGTAAATTAGATATTAGTAAAATATAAAATAGTTAATAACAACAACAAAAACACAGGTCTGGCATCAAAGATGCGCAGATACTATTAAAGAATAAAAGGGGATTAAAATAAATGAACAAGCAACAACTGGTAGCAGAATTAAGTATTAAATCGGAGATCACAAAAAAGGAAGCTGAGAAACATATCACCAATACATTTGATATTATCATGGAAACTGTAGCTAATGGCGAGGATGTAAAAGTAGTGGGTTTTGGAAAATTCGAGAAGAAAGAAACAAAAGGTCGTGAAGGGGTATCTAAACTTCAAGGTGTGGAAAAACCATGGAAAACAGAGGATTCTTTCAAACCATATTTTGATCCTTCTAAGGCTTTTGAAGATAAAGTAAAAGCATAATAAACAACAATTTTGTATCGCACAGTAAGTCCTTATATTTAAAAGATATCTTTAAATATAAGGCAAAGCGATACATTACAATATTTGAGCGTAAGGCAAATTCTTTAATACAAATGATAGTTAACAATAAATAAAAATAAAAATAAAAGGTGGAATAACAAATATATGTCAATTAAAAAAGAAGAACTCAAAAGTATTAAACTTAGTGCTAAAGGAATTCTCGTAGCTCTGGATGATGATGGATTCCATGTAGAAGATGAAAAAGATGGTACTGTTGAGGTTTTGTCTTTAGATGAAATTAAAGAACTTCTTATTGGTAAATCTGTCACCATTGCATTTGCAAATAAGGAATTATTTGAACAGGAATAATTTGATTCATAATTAATTTCACAGAAAAAACATAATAAGCAGAGTTTTTGCTAGGCGAAATTTTAATATTAATTATTTAATTGAATTATAATTAATATTAAAAAGACGCTCAAGATTTTTATATGCTTATACAAAAATACAAATTGAAAGAAGGAAACAATAAATATGTCTAATTCACAAAACACTAATTCATTAATTTCGCTCAAAGAGTCATTCAGAGTCCTTTCTTATATTGATAAAACTATTTCATCTCTTACATCTTACTTATCCAATAAAAATAACTCTATTTCTGTAATTGAACAACATTGGAAAGAGAAGTCAAATCCTGAAGCAAAAAATGAAGAACTTGATACAACTACTATTAAAGAATATCCTGATGCTTCTACGGTTAATATTATTAATCTTGTGCAGAATTTAATTGCAGAAAAGACAAAACTAGAAATTTCAGTAGAGTTGGCAAAAAGAGATATAGTAATTGAAACTAAAGAAAATAAAAATCTTAGTTTGGATTCTGCTATATCAAATGCAAAACAATCTAGAAATTTAGCTAATGTATTAAATAATCTTATTAATATAAAAACAGATGAGAAAAAGACGGTTGCTCAAGGATTTAAATTTAATATCAATGGGGAAGAAGTACCATATAGGTACGATGTAGTAATTACTAAAACAATTAATTTTGATAGGAATATTGTCAGTGATAATTATAAGTCATTATTAGAAAAAGCTGATAAACTCAGTATTTCTATAGAGAAGTCTATGATGGATGAAATTGTAGAATATGAATTACCTTATAGTATTCATGATTCTGTAGCAGATGTCGTGAGTAAATATTTAGCTAATCAATAACAATAATCCCAACTAACCAAGACAATTAATAAGAGAATTACATAACCATAATTCTCTTATTAAAAACTAGCCAAAAGCAAAGCAAGATAGACTATTTTATACACATCTGAAATTAGATGTAAAATCTTATTTCAAAAACAAAACTTAAATAATGCATAAATTATGTAGATTTACTTTACATAACTGGAAACATGAACAAGCAGGTTTTACTTTAATAGTAAAAACAAGAAATCGCTAATCATTTTCACTAAACGTAAAATCACTATTCACAAATTCGATATGACTCTAATTTCATTATTCATTAGTACGATAATCATTTCGCTAATCACTGTATTCTTTGAATTAAATTAGAATTAAATTCTAAAATTTTATAGAAATATAAAATTGATATAATGGATATATAAAATTAGTCTCTTAGAGACAAGAAGAACAAATAACAAATATTAATAATTATTCATAAAATAGTCTTATTTTGCTTGCTTTTTGGTTAGTATATATTTTAAATTATGTGGATACATTGAAGAAATACGAAAGTTATGACTCAATGTTGAAATAGTAGGAGAACTACGTAAAGTTATTTTCCTACAAGAATTCAAATAAGGTATCTGCGATTAATTTAGTGGATGCCTTCAAATTAATATTGCTCAGATGAGAATGATAGAATAAAAACAATGTCCTCTACAGGGACAGTTGATGGTTCATTTATCATTAACCTAAGACAAAGACTTACTAAATGGGTTTGGCAATGATGTCCCAGATAAAAATTGCCATTATTTATAATTTGGAGGAAGTTTCATAAACTGTCTTCATATAATTGCTAGGCGTAAGGCCAATTGGGACATCTAAATTCATATTAGGTGTCTCTTAATAATTTACTATATTCTCTTAAAGGAGGATTAATCAAAATTGAACAAAGAAGAAAAATATACTATTTGTCCAAAGTGCAATAATGAAAAATACTGGCCTAAGTATATTAATTATAAGGATATTACTTTATGTTCTAGATGTGGATATTGGGAACCAAGAGATATTAGTAATGGGTTGGAATTGTTGGAATTAGAAGATAAACAATAAAATCACATTGGTCGATTTGTGATTGTTAAAATTGAAAATAAATATTGTAACGAGGTATTTAATTGGATAGCAAATTAGTAGAAATCTGTTACAAAAAATATAATAAAACTTTGAATAGGTCATGGGATTCATTAGCATTGGAATTTAATTATACAAGTGGAGAGGCATTGAGAAGTAAATTTAAGAAATATAGAAAAGCAAATGGAAGTTTAAAGACTAGAGATATTATAAATAATCTTATTCTTGATAAAGTTGATAGTAAACAAGAAGTTGCATTATCGGATATTGAAATTAAGGAGATTAATCTCAAGAAGGAAAGAGTTAAACTTCAAGATTTAAGAACTTCTATAAATAAAAACATACGTAATTTAGCAAGAAAAGAATCTTTGAATGACTTGATTAAGGAGTCAATTAAAGATTTAAAACCATTGGAATTCATAAAACCAGAACATATATATGAAGAAGATAATGAGATGGTGGTTCAAATTTCAGACTGCCACTTTGGTTTAACTGTTAATAATGAATTTGAAGTTTATAATGAGGAAATATTTTTAAAAAGATTAGCAAATTATACTTTACAAATTATAGATATCAAGAAGAAAGAAAAGATTAATAAATGTCATTTATGCTTCTCTGGGGACGTTTTATCAGGTGAAATACACCAAAATATTGTAAGAAGTAATCAATATGGCATAGTAGAACAAACAAAAAGATTTTCAGAATACGCTTCTAGATTTATTGAAAAACTTAGTAATCATTTTGAAACTATTATTGTGCATTTTGTAACTGGGAATCATAGTCGCAATAATGAAAAGGACTTATCTGTGAATGCAGATAGGTATGAAAACTTTGTAATTGAGTTTATGAAATTAAGGACTTTAAATTTAAGTAATGTAATATATGAAGATTCAATTTTAGATAATACAATTGCTGAATTTTATGTCAATGGCTTTTATAGTTGTTTGAGCCATGGCGATAATGATGTGCCTAAGAATGCTCCTAGTAGATTTTTATCACTATTAGATAAGAAACCTGCATTTATCTTCTTAGGTCACAGACATCGCTTTGAGATAATTACTGTAGATAAGTGTAAGGTTATTACAGGTGGAGTTTTCGTTAATTTTGATGAATACAGCATTAATCATAGATATGTTGGAGAAGCAAGTCAAACAGTAACTATTATTGGCGATAAAGGATTTATTTGTGCTTATGATTGTGTAATTTAAAATAATAACTGAAGGGTAATAAATACATATGGAAATATTAATGCCAACTGATAAAATAATCGAAGAAATGAAATTAACTTCTGCAATAAGAGACAGAAGAATATTTGTAAACGAAATCATAGACAATGATGTTTCTTTTAAAACAGTTTATTTTCTAGATAGAATTGTTGCTTTAGATAATAAATCAAATATACCTATATCTGAAAGAGAAAACATAGAAATCCTCATAGATTCTCCAGGAGGCCATATTAGTTCAGGACTAAGTATAATTTCTAAAGTCGAGGAACTAAAGGACATGGGATATAAAATTATTACAACAGATCAAGCAAATGCTTCATCAATGGCATTTATGCTACTTATTGTTGGATCTGAACGCAGAGCGTATAGATATTCTTATGCACTCGCCCATCAACCAAGTACATGGATGGGAGGCGTATTACAAGAAATAGAAGATGAAGTTACTGAATTAAAGAGATTGTGGGATTTAATGAAAATGTTGATTATGAAATATACTAAAATCCCAGAATCAAAATTAGATGAAGTTAAAAGAGAAAAGAAAGATTGGATACTAACCCCCTCTGAATGTTTGGATATGGGTGTAATCGATTATATCATGTAAATAACTAATAAAATAATCTAAAAAATAGGAGAATAACATATGTGCGATAACTGTAAAGACAAAGAAACAATTAAAGAAACACAAATAGAAGAAATATCTAAATCAGATACAGAACAAGAAACAAAATCTCCCTTAGAGGATGTATTAATGTTCACAGAACCTTTTTCCATTTCCACAGATAATCTAGAAAATGATAAAGATATTCAAATTGATAAAGATGAATTTATTAAAGGAATGAAAGAAGCAAGTTATTTTTCTGGATTTTATACTTGTT
>Ga0209728_1001431_pt1 | contig 14660 bp, 9 predicted proteins | sample RifGroD1_FD_183997 | JGI IMG/M metagenome (GOLD analysis project Ga0209728, IMG submission 183997) | Groundwater microbial communities from Rifle, Colorado, USA - Groundwater D1 (SPAdes) (version 2) | ecosystem: Environmental > Aquatic > Deep subsurface > Groundwater | place: Rifle, Colorado... | reverse complement strand
GGTAAATTTTTTGAAATATGGAATGATGTTTTCATGCAATACAACAAAAATCCAGATGGAACATTCGTTCCATTAAAACAACAAAATGTTGATACTGGAATGGGTATTGAAAGAACAGTTGCAATGCTTTCTGGCAAAAGAACAGTTTATGATACAGAAAGTTTTACTCCAATCATTACAAAAATTGAAGAACTTTCTGGTAAGAAATATGGGGAAAGTGATGAAGTAACAAAAGCAATTAGAATAATAGCTGATCATTCAAGAACTTCTACTTTTATCATAGGAGACCAAAGAGGTGTAGCTCCATCAAATGTTGGAGCTGGCTATGTTTTGAGAAGATTGATTAGAAGAGCGATAAGATATGGTAAAAAACTTGGTATTAAGCCAACATTTTTATCAGAAATAGCAAAAGTAATTATTGAAATGATGCACCCATTCTACCCAGAGTTAAAAATTAATGAAAAACGAATTTACGAAGAACTCGATAGAGAAGAAAATAAATTTGAAGAAACTCTTGAAAAAGGCATTCATGAGTTTGAAAAAATTGTTCCAAAATTAATTGAGAATAAACAAGATACAATTTCTGGAAGACTTGCTTTTAAACTCTATGATACTTATGGTTTTCCTTATGAGTTTACAAAAGAACTTGCTGAAGAAAAAGGTTTAAAAGTTGATGAAGCTGGTTTTAAAGAAGCTTCTCTCAAACATAGAGAATTATCACAACAAGCACAAACTCAAAGTTTTAAAGGTGGGCTTGCCGATAACTCAGAAGAAACAACAAAACTTCATACAGCAACACATCTTTTACATAAAGCATTAAAAATTGTACTTGGTGAACATGTTAATCAAAAAGGCTCAAATATTACAGCAGAAAGATTGAGATTTGATTTTACACATACTGAAAAAATGACTCCTGATCAGTTAAAAAAAGTTGAAGACATTGTAAATGAACAAATTAAAAGAAAATTAACAGTAACAATGGATGTAATGACTCTCGAAGATGCAAAGAAAAAAGGAGCAACTGCTTTATTTACTGATAAATACGAACAACAAGTTAAAGTTTATACAATTGGCGATTTTTCGATGGAAGTTTGTGGTGGTCCACATGTTACTAATACTTCTGATTTGGGTGGATTTAAAATCCAAAAAGAAGAAGCTTCTTCTGCTGGCGTTAGAAGAATTAAAGCTGTGCTTGTTAAATAAATATCCTATAGAAATAAGGTGTCTTTATCACCTTGTTTCTATATGAAAATTTTCTGGCTAAAGTTTTTAAAATTCTAAATCGAAATTTAGTTTATTAAATCATCTTTATTACTATTAATGTTATGTCATCACTTGGGTTATTGTCACACCAGTTTAAAGTTTCTTGCATTAACATATCTTTTATTTGGGTTGAGCTTTTTTCTGAGTTTTCCATAAGAATTTTTTCTACAATTTGATAATCATTGAATTTATTTTCTTTATTTTTTGCTTCGATAAGCCCGTCAGTATAGAGAAGAAGAATATCACCAATACCGATATTAAAGTTTAATGATAGAGTGGTTGTTTCTATATTAGGTATAAGACCAAGATAAATACCATTAAGTTCAATTTTTTCAATTTTTTGTAAATTTTTTCGATAAATTAAAATAGGATTATGTGATCCACTCATAGCAAAATTACCGTTTCCATTATATTTAAGGAACAACATTGTCATAAAATGGTCTTCTTTTAATCTTTCATATATATTTCCATAAAGAATTTTATTTACTTTTACAATAATGTCTTTGGGGTCTGCATCTTCACTGTCTTTTATATAAGCATTAAATAAGGTCTCTGCCATTATCATAATAAGACCAGCTGTAACCCCATGACCTGCTACATCTCCAATGGCAAACCAAGGATACTTTTTTTTGTCAAAAATAATGTCATAATAATCTCCACCGACTTCTGCTGCAGGTTTCATTTCAACGGCTATATCAAATCCTTCGATAAAAGGGGCTGGAAGGCAAAGAGATGTTTGAATTCTTTCTGCTATTGCCATTTCTTGCTTGAGTCGTTCTTTTTCTTTGAGATTTTCTATCAGTTTTGCATTTTCGATAGAAATAGCCATCTGTGAAAACATAAGTTTTAATATTTCTAATCTCTGATGTGTAAAAGTATTTACAGATATATTATTTTCAAGATACAAAATTCCTATCACATTGCTTTGTTTTATTATAGGGGCACAAAGTATAGATTTTGGTTTATTTTTTTGAATATATTCAGTATTTGTAAAAATTCCTTCCTCAATAGCATTACCTAATATAAGATTTTCTTGTGTTTTTATAACATAACGAACGATTTCGGAAGAAATTCTATCATAATTTTCAAAATTAATTTTTTCTAATATAATATTATTATTGTTTATATTGTCTTCTGCTTCAACAAATAATTTGTCATTTTCATATAGAAGTAAAATTCCTCTTTCAGCTCCTGCGTTTTCTATTGAAATTTTCATTACTTTGTTTAAAAGTTTATCCATTTCAATTTCGCCGAATATTACCTGAGATGTTTTAATAATACTATAAATATCAATATCATTTGTACTTGCATTTTTTGTACTTGTGCTAATAGAACTAGAGTCCATTTTTACTTTTTCTTTAAGCTCTGGATATTCTCTTTTTAATTCTTTTGTTTTTTCTTTTGCTCCCCATTTATTATAACAGTAATAAGATTCTTTTATATGAATCATTGCATATTTATATTTATTTTTAGAGAATAAAAAAAGTGCAAATCTTTCGTTGGCAATAGATTCTTGAAGTAAAAATTTATTTTTATTAAAATGTTCTATTGCTTTGTTATAAAACTTTTCTGCCTCTTCAGATTTGTTCTGAAAAACAGCAAGTTCAGCTTTTAAAAGATAGTATTTTCCTTGATTATTAATAGGATTGAAAAAGGTCCATTTTTCTATTAACTTTAAGTGAGATTTAACTAATTTTAAAAGTTTTTGGTTATTTTGTTTATATTGTTTTTTTGTTTGAAGTACTGCTATTGCCGAAAGAGCTGAGTATAAATAATATTCTGTGAAAACATAACTACCTCTGGCAGATAAGAGATATTTTTCTTTGATAATAAGAGAATATTCTAATGCTTTATCGTAATCGCCAAATATGAAACTTAAAATTATTTTACAATAATAAAAGTGAAAAAAATCTGTATCATGTAATTCGTCATTTTCAAAAGATTTTTCTTCATCAAAACTTTCACCTTTAAGTAAAAATTTGTCGTTACTCTTACCTATTAGATTTAACACAAATTGATAATATATTTTATTCCATAAAAGTTGTTTGGGTTGTTTGATTTTTTCAAGAATTTTTCCAAATTTGATAAACTCATGACATACGTCATTAAGATTGTCATTAAGGAAAAGAAGATGAAAAGGATATTTATTTGCTGCATAACCAGCATAAGTTAGATCTCCTGTATTCATGCCAGCTGTAAAAGCCTCTAAAAAATGTGGTAATGAATTAGAAATATGTTCTTTATAATGAAAAATAAAATTATTTGTCAAAAAAATAACTCTTGATCTATAAATTACTGTATTAAATTTTTCTAAAAGTTTTATAGCTAGTTTTCCAAAAATATTGCCATTTTCAATATCTCCTATGATCGTACATAATACAGAACCATAATAGGTATAAGCAACACAAGATTCTGGGGCATTACCGTATTTTAAAGAAAAGTTTATAATTTTAAAAGTACTATATATAAAAAAATCTTGTTTGGCATGATATGCAGATGCTCCAACAGATGAAAGTATTCTTGCTACTTCAAGTTTTTGAGGGTCTTTCATTATAGGTAGATTGATAAGGTCTTCAATTGATTTTTTACCGATATTTAATTTAGTCTTAAGAAATTCAAGAAAAATAATAAATTTTGAAGGTTTTTCTACAATATGAACACCTAATTCGTTTAAAGCCTTGATTGCAACTCTAACACTTTTATCTAATTTATTTAATGAGAAATAAGCATAAATTTGTATTTCATAAATTTTAGTTTTATCAAAAACATTTTTTGCATTATTTAGTACAATTGAGAATACTTTTTCCATCTCATCTGAGTTTCCATTTAGATATTCCAACTCTGATAGTTCTGTATATAATGCAAGTGAGATAGAATATTTTTCATCCCAACAATTTTCTTTCAGCAACTCAACACCTGTTCTAATATATTCTAATGCAGATTTGTATGCTGCTGACTCTTTTGCTTTTTTTCCGGCTTCGAGATTTAGAGTAATTAGAAGGTCTTTTTCTTCTTGTGTTAATAGAGGAAAAGCTAGATTTAACTGATTTACAATACTAAAAATACGAATTTCTGCTTTTTGAATTTTTGGATGCTCTAAAATTGTTTTACCTATTTGATAGTGATATTTAATTTTTTCATTATCTTCTATTATAGAATATGCTGCTTCTCTAATCCTATCGTGGACAAATTTATAATCAGCATCAATTTTTATTATAAGTCCTTCGTTTAGAGCCTCAATAAATCTTTTAAAAACAGATTCATTATAATTTTCTTCATCAGAAGAAATAATTTTATTTTCAAATAAAATTTCGTAAATCATCCCTAATGTATCAGCATAAATTTTTACACCAATGCAGGAGGCAAGTTTTATCATATTAAGAGTTTCTTTTGAAAGTTTCTTAATTTTAGAAGCCATGAGTTCAACTACATTATCTGTAATACCAGCATTTTTTATTTTTGAAATATTCCATTCCCAGTTATCATTTTCAAATTTTAAAAATTTTTCTTCATTAAGAGTTTTCAAAAATTCCATTACAAAAAATGGATTGCCATCGGTTTTTTGATTAATAATTTTTGCAAGTTCTAAAGTATTTTCTAATGAAGTATAAAGACTTTCGGATAACAATTGATTTATGTGATCCATTTTTAAATTTTTAAGTTTTATTTCTTTATAGTCAATATTTTCTTTTTGAAGTTTTTTAAGCATTAATGCAAATGGATGTTATGGATTGGTCTGTCAATGTTGTTTCTAATAGATTAAGGCTTGCACTATCAGCCCATTGCAGATCATCAATAAATAATACAATAGAATAGTATTTGCTAAAAAAAACTTTTATAAAATTCTGAAAAACTACATTAAATCTATTTTGTAATGTATCTGATGTTATATTAGGTAAAATAGGTTGTTTACCAATTAAAGATTCTAAAATTGGTATTATATTTATCAATATCTGTCCATTTGTATCAACAGCATCTAAAATTTTTTCTTTCCATCTTTGAATTTTATCTTCACTTTCAGTAAGTATAATTTTTATTAATTCAGTAAATGCTTGAATAATCGCTGAATAAGGGGTGTCTCTTTTGAATTGATCAAATTTTCCAGAAATAAAAGTCCCATTTTGTAAAGTTATAGGTTTTTGTAACTCATTAATAAGAAAAGATTTACCAATCCCAGAGCTTCCTGAAATATAAACAATTTCTTTATTGCCTCTACTTACATTTTGAAAGATGTCTATTAATAATTTTTTTTCTTCCTCTCTGCCATAAATTTTTTCTGGTATTCTAAATTCTGTTGGGATGTCCTTTGTGCCAATTAGGAATTCACAGGGATCAGAAGCATTCAATTTATCAAGAGCAGTATTTAAATCAAAAATTAAACCGTATTCAGATTGGTATCTATCCTCTGCGTTTTTTGCCATGAGTTTTAGTACAATATTTGATATGGTTGGTGGAATTTGGTTATTTATTTTATGTAAAGGTAGTGGATTTTTTGCAAGATGACAATGCAATACCTCTATTGGATCATCAGATTTAAAAGGTAAATTACCAGTAAACATTTCATAGAAAGTTACACCAAGTGAATAAAAATCTGTTCTATAATCTACAAATCTATTCATTCTACCAGTCTGTTCAGGTGAAATATAGTTTATTGAGCCTTCCAATGTTTCAGAAATAGTTGAAAGAGATATATTTTCTTTTGTAAGTTGGGTAGAACTGCTAAAATCAATTATTCTTATAGAATTAGTTTGTGGGTTTAATAAAATATTATGAGGTTTAATATCCTTATGAATAATCTTTTTTTTGTGAATTTCTTGTAGAATTTTAACTATTTTTATTGAAAAATCAAGCATTTGTTTTATATCTATTGTATTTTTTTTTATATAATGATTGAAAGATATGCCATTAATATCTTCCATAACAATAGCTTTGATTTTGCTAGTTTCTATAAATTGATAGACTTTAATAACTCCATCTACTTCGAAAAGATGTTTTGTAATCTCATATTCATAAAGGAAATTTTTTATTTCATTTGGATCTGGATATTTTGTATTAAGAATTTTAATAACTACATTTTGATCAGTTTGTGTATCAGCTCTATAAATAAGAGACCTATTACTTTCATATAATTTAGTTACTAAGTTGTACTGTTTTATTTTATCCATCTATTATTCCTAAACTTTATAACATAATTAACAAGGATTATTAGTGATCAACACGTATTTCTAGTATATATTTAATTTATAGAATTATTGAAAAAGTAAAAATTTTTGGTAATTTAATCCATTAAAGACGTTAATTCATTCTTTGGTAGTGTTTTACTTGATATATCGAAAAAAGTCAATATTAAAATACAAAAACATTAAAATTACGATTGATGATTTATTAAGTTCTATTAACAAGATATATAGTTAAACGCTTCTAAAAGGTTAAAAAATAATAAAATTGGCATTATTTCTAATTTGATTAGATTCATAAAGATAAGTATTTAAGGGATTACGACAATTTGAACAATTGTCAATATAAAAGCTTGACTTTTTTATCAAAAGATACAATAATTATTACTAATATATTTTTCTAAAAGGAAGTCTATATGAAAATTAAAGTCGCAATGCTGACATGTCAGCATTGCGTAAAGCGAGTGGAAGATGCTGTAAAAAAAATAAGTGGTGTTAAAAAAGTTAAAGTTGATTTAAAAACTAAAGAAGTTGATATTACTGGCGAACCAGATAAAAATATACTTTTTTCTGCTATAAAAGAAGCAGGTTACCAAGCGGAGGATTTATGAATTTTGATGCTTTTTTTAAAATTAGTTATGGTTTATACATCGTAAGTTCTAAGAATAATGATAACAAATTTACTGGACACATATCAAATACTGTTTTTCAAACAACAGCAGAGCCTCCTACTTTAGCTATTTGTACAAATAAACAAAATTTAACTTGTGATTATATAGCTCAAAGTAAGGTTTTTACAATTGCAATATTAAATCAAGATGTTGATATGAAATTTATTGGGCTTTTTGGATTTAAATCAGGGAAAGATATTGATAAATTTAGTCAGGTAAAATATAAAGTAGGAAAAACAGGGGCTCCTGTGGTTATTGATAATACTATTGCATATTTTGAATGTGAAGTTATAAATACAGTAGATGTTGGAACTCATATGATGTTTGTTGCAAAAATTGTCGAAAGTGAAATGCTTCAAGATGGCGAGCCTTTAACTTATGCAAATTACAGGATGATAAAGAAGGGATTGTCGCCAAAGACAGCACCTACTTATATTGATAAATCTAAATTAAAATCTAAAGAACAAAATGAGGAGAAAAAAATGGCAAAGTATGTTTGCACAGTTTGTGGATATGTTTATGATCCAGCAATTGGAGACCCAGATTCTGGAATAAAAGCTGGTACTGCATTTGAAGATATTCCAGACGATTGGGTTTGCCCAACTTGTGGCGTAGGCAAAGATTCTTTTGAAAAACAATAATTTCTTTGAATAATAACCACTGATATAAATCAGTGGTTATTTTATACAAAATACCAAACTTAGCAAATTTTTATTTACAAATAAAATATTTTTATATATTACTTCTTAGGAATTTCTATGAAAAAAGCAAAATGTAGAATTTGTGGCTATGTGTATTATCCAGAAAAAGGAGATTTGGAATCTGGCATTGAGCCTAATACTCAATTTGATGATTTGCCTGACGACTGGCGATGCCCTATCTGTGGGGCTACAAAAGATAAATTTATAAAGGAGAATTAATTATGGCTTCGATAAAAATAAAAGATGATATATATTTCGTTGGTTCTATGGATTGGGATAGAAAACTTTTTGATGAACTTATTCCATTACCAGAAGGAACAAGTTATAATTCGTATCTTATCAAAGGAAGTGAAAAAATTGCTTTGATAGACTCTGTTGATCCTGCAAAAAAGGAAGAATTATTTAACAATCTTGCAAAAATAAATGTTACAAAAATAGACTATTTAATTGCAAATCATGCAGAACAAGATCACTCAGGAAGTTTACCATACCTTTTAGAAAAATTTCCAATGGCAAAAGTTGTTACAAATACTAAATGTAAAGATTTTTTAAAAGATTTACTTTTAATTAGTGATGATAAATTTCAAGTTGTAAATGAATGTGAAACTATTTCTTTAGGAAATAAGACTTTAGAATTTTATATGACTCCATGGGTTCATTGGCCCGAAACAATGGTGACTTACCTTAAAGAAGATAAAATTTTATTTAGTTGCGATTTTTTTGGTGCTCATCTTGCCTCAAGTGATATTTTTGTTTCTAATGAATGTGAGATTTATAGTTCTGCAAAAAGATATTTTGCTGAAATTATGATGCCTTTTAGAGTTCAAATTAGAAAAAATGTAGAAAAAGTTGAAAAGTTAAATATTGAAATGATTGCTCCAAGTCATGGTCAAATTCATAAAAATCCAAAGTTTATCATCGAGTGTTATAAAGATTGGATTTCTGATAATGTTAAGAAAGAAGTTGTTATTCCTTTTGTTTCTATGCATGAAAGCACTCAAAAAATGGTTGACTATTTAATCGATGGTCTTATGGAAAAAGGCTTTACAGTTAAACCATTCAACCTCCCAAAAACAGATATTGGTGAGCTTGCAATGTCTTTAGTTGACACATCAACTGTTGTTATTGGCTCACCTATGGTTTTGGCAGGTCCTCATCCAGCGGCTGTTTATGCGACATATTTATTTAATCTTTTGAGACCAAAGACAAAATTTGTTGGTATTATTGGTTCTTTTGGTTGGGGTGGCAAAATGATAGACTCATTAAAAGAAATGCTAACAAATGTAAAGGTAGAATTATTTGAGCCAGTATTTATAAAAGGTCATCCCAAAAAAGAAGATTTTGCTTTACTTGACAAGTTAATAGAAGAAATAGATAAAAAACATAAGGAAAATAACATAGTGTAATTATGGATATATTAATTTGGCAAGAAGCTTACAATGTTGGGATTGAAAAATTTGATAAACAACACAAACAATTAGTTTCTTATATAAATGTTTTGTATAATGCGATCAATTCCAACGAAAAACAAAAAGTTGTTGGCGAGTTGATCGCTAAATTAATTGAATACTCAGAAACTCATTTTTTGGAAGAAGAAGATTTATTAAAAAAAATTGAGTATCCTGAGTATTCAGATCATAAAATTGTTCATAAAAAATTTATAAAGACTGTAAGAGATTTTCAAGACAGATATGTAAAAGGTGATTCTTTGGTTTGTAAGGATTTGTTATACTTTTTGCAAAGGTGGTTGATAAAGCATATTTTAGAAGAAGACAAAAAATATTCGAGTTATTTTTAAAATACAATCTTTTCAGAAATTGATCTATAAAGTGGATCTTTTTTAGAATGTTTTTTATTATCATATATATCGTCACTTAACATTATATGACAATAAGTAATATCCTCAAATTTACTGTTATTTTTATATTGAATTTCTTCATTTTTAATATTAAGTATATTAATATTCCCGTCAGTATTAAATATCTTTCCATTATTTATAAAGTTAGCTATTTCTCCACTATATTCATTTACAAACATTGTTTTAGAATATGCAGAATATTTATTTTCTTTATTATAAAACCATATTTTACCAGTTTTTACTCTTTTATCATCAATAATAAACTCAATTTTTATATTATTTTCTTTTTTTTCTTTATTTAAAATTTCAGATCGTTTTATTGCATATATGTAATTTTTATTAATTCTTCCTTTATAATCTTCATTATAAACAAATAAATATTCAGAATTACTGTTTTCATTATTTGGATTAGTTGGGCTATCTATATTTAAATCATAATTAACTATATTATTTTTTAATTTGATAATTATTCTTAAATCTTTAAGCATTAGTACACTTCCATTATTCGAAATGTCATTATCATAAAATCTAAAATATCCTCCAATATATTTATCTTCAGAATCAAAATACTCATTTAAATTAATTGTCCAATTTCTATCATTCATATCTTTTAATTTACAATATTCAATATCATTTATCTCTATGTCATTTTCATTGTAATAAATATAGAAGTTATAATATAAAGAATTGTTAGAATTGCTAGTATTCCAATATGAATAATCGATATTCTCAATGATAGTTTCAATTTTTTTGATAGTTAATGTCTTATTTTCTTGTTTTACAGCTTCATTAAATAAACAATTGAATGTTAATAAAAGTGGTAATATAATAATAAATTTTTTCATTTTTTCCTCTTAAATTTATATGAGATATTATTTTACAATTTTATTTACAAGCTGCCTTTATATACTAGATCGCCATCTATAACTTTTTTTATTGTACCAATATATCGTGTTATTTGGTGATAATAATTTGCGTTAGAATGAACTTTAATATATTGATTTTTGTAAAAATCAAGCAACTCATCATCAAGAAAAAATATTAAATTGATATTAATGGCGTTTTTAAATTTATGATCTGGTCTTCCTTCATATTTTAATTGATATTCTCTTACTGGAGTGCCAAATGTAAAAAGAAATTGGACATTAAAGCCTTCTTCTTTTAATTTATTAGCAACAATTATCATTATATTTCCGCCATGACTATGACCAACCAAATTAATAGGTATTGATTTTTCTGAAATATTTTGAGACATAGAAATTATTTCTAATTCTTTTTTTATTTTTTGATAAAAATTTGATGCAGCATCAACTCTTGATTTGTCATTGTTTTCGCCTATCCAATCCAAAAAGATTCCAACTTTAGAATTTAATAATTCTGCTACTTCTTGTGCATACCCATAACTATTTGGAGTATTTTTATCTGCAAAAAAATATTTTGACTCAGGTTGATTTTTAGCAATTCTTGTACCGTTTGTTACATAAGTAATTGCGTTTGGCGATAAATTATTTATCATTTCTTTTAATTTAGTAATTCTTACCAATAAATCTTTTCTTATCTCTTCTTCTGTATAATATTTTCTATCTTGTTTAAATTTTTCTCTTAATGCCAATTCTAATGAGTTTTCTTCATTTATTAACTCATCTTCTCTTTTTTGTTTCTGTATGAGGTATTCTTTATTTATTTTTTTTAAATTTTCTGTTACATTCTTTTTATTTTTAGAGTATTCATCATACATTTGTTGTTTTTCTAATTTTAAATTATCTTTTTCTTCTCCAAGTACTTCGAGTTTTTCTTTAAATTCAGTAATTAAATCAAATTTATCTTTTTTAAAGTTTTCTTTTAATTGTAAAAATTCGGTACTATCTTTATCCATATCTTTTTTTTCTTTAGAATATTTTTCTTCTAATAGATTGATTTTTTTATTGTATTCTTCTTTTAAACTTCGTTTGATTTCTTTAGTTTCTTTTTTCATTTTTTTTATTTCTGCTTTGTAATCAATTCTTAATTTTTTTTTCTGTTTTTTCTTTTCTATTTTTTCTTTTTTCTTTCCTTGTTTTATTTCATCTTTTAAAGAATCTTTTTTTTCTTCGTATTCTTGATTAACAGATATAGATTGATTTATATAATTTGTATAGTTTTCTTTTTCCTGCTCAGTAGCTTCAAATTCTAACTCTTGTAAAAATAATTCCTTCACCTTATCTATATTTACATCATTAGAATTATTTTGTCCACAAGCGATTTGAGATAAAAAACTCAAAATAAATATTAACAGAATATAATTTTTTAACATTAAATTCTCCTAAAAAGAATTGAATTTGATTTGATTGTTACTATAAAAATACCACAGATTTTTAGAAAAAAACAGATTAATTTTAAAATTTTTGAAATTGGAGATAATTCTAAAATGTTTTTTCATCGTGACTTTTAACCATTAATCCAAATCTAAAGGCGTCAATTCAAATCTTCCAATTTTTTTCTTGAAATAAAGCCAAATTAATATTATTATTTACTCAAAGGAATATAAATGGCTGATATTTACATTAAACCGACATCTGATATATTTTTTAAATATTTGTTTGGTAGAGAAGAAACTAAAGATTTGTTGATTTCTTTTATCAATGCTGTATTTGAAGAAAAGAAATTGTTTAAAATACAGACTGTTGAGATAAAAAATCCTTTTAATATCAAAAAATTTATCTTAGAAAAAGAATCCATTTTGGACATAAAAGGCGAAGACGAAAAAAAGAGAAAATACGATATAGAAGTCCAATCAACAGGAAACGAATATTTTAAAAATAGAAGTTTATACTATTGGAGTAAATTGTATTCTTCTCAGATATTAGAAGGTGAAGATTACAAAATACTTCAGCCTGCGATTTGTATTGATGTTTTGGAGTTTGATTTATTTGATAAATTAGAAGATTATCACAATAGTTTTATGATAATTGAAAAAGATAATAGAGAGTTTGCTTTAACAGATCATTTGATAATAAATTTTATAGAGTTAAAAAAATTTAACAAAAAAAAGATTGTTACTAAACTCGATAAATGGCTTTATTTTTTTAAACATTGCGGTAAGGAGGATTTTATGGAAGTTTTAATAAAAGATGACATCGATATAATGAAATCTAAAGATGAATACAACAAATTTTGTCAAAATGAAGAACTCAAAGAAGCTTATGAATCAAGAATGAAGTGGCTTTCTGACTACAAAACAAATATGTCTTGTGCAAAAGAAGAAGGTTTTGAAGATGGGTTTGAAAAAGGTGTTGATGAAGAAAAAAGAATTATATCTAAGCAAATGAAAAAAGACGGGATGTCAATTGAATCTATATTTAAATACACAGGCTTACCAAAAGAAGAAATTGAGAAGTTATAATAAAAAATTTATCACTGAATTTAAAACAAACCTAAAACATTTTAGTATATAATGCTAACTATCCAAATTGTCATCCTATACTTGGCTGACTATAAAAGTTAAATAAATTTTTACCAAATACCATAGGACAACAAATGAAAATACAATTAGTATCAATACATATAAAAAAGTCTCCTCATTCAATGCCTTTAGCAGCTGGAATGTTAAAATCTAGATTGGAATCTATTATAGAAATTACTTCTCAAGTTGAAACTTTGATTTGTGATTTTTATTTAAATGATAGTATAGATACAATTGTAAACCAAATTCTACAAAAAAAGCCAGATTTAGTTGGTTTTTCTACTTATTTGTGGAATAAAGATATGATAGTAAAAATAGCAACTAAAATTAGACAAATAGAACCATCTATTAAACTGTGTGCTGGCGGGGCTGAGGCTACTGCATCGCCTGTAACGCTAATTAAAGAAGCACCTTTCGACTTTATTACAAAAGGTGAAGGTGAAATTTCTTTTTGTGAAACTGTCAAAAGATTATTAGAAAAAAAATCAATAGACGATGTGGTTGGTGTTTTGACTAAAACTAATTTAAATATTCAACCATCTTTTGTGCAATCATTAGATGAACTTCAGTCTCCTTTTTTAAATGGTGTAATTGATATTAGTCAATATGATGGCATTTTATGGGAACTTTCACGAGGGTGTTCTTTTAAATGTGATTTTTGCTTTGAATCTCGTAATATTAGTGGTGTTAGACGTTTTTCATTAGAAAGACTCGAAAAAGAGTTACAGTTATTTGAAAAACATAAAGTTTCTCAGATATTTGTTTTAGACCCAACTTTTAATCAAGATAAAGATAGGGCAAAACATATTCTTAAAATGATAAAAAAAATTGCTCCACAAATCCATTTTACATTTGAAATACGAGTTGAATTTCTCGACGCTGAAATGGCAAAATTATTTGGGTCGCTTCATTGTACTCTCCAAATTGGTCTTCAGAGTTCAAATCCAAAAGCCTTGCAACTTATAAATCGTAGCTTTAATCCATCTATTTATAAGGAAAAAATCCATCTATTAAATAAGAATGGTGTTGTATTTGGCATGGATTTAATTTATGGCTTGCCATCTGATACAATAAATGATTTTAGGAATAGCCTTGATTATGCGTTAAAACTCCAGCCCAACCATCTAGATATTTTTCCTTTGGCTATCTTACCTGATACTAAACTTTCAGAAAATGCGGATTCTCTTAACCTAAATTATTTAAAAAATCCGCCATATACTGTAATATCTACACCGACTTTTAGTAAAACCGATATGGATAAAGCAAAATCTTTAGCAAATGCTGTCAATATTTTTTATAATGATGGTGGGGCTGTTAGTTGGCTATTTATTATTTTGGAAGGTTTTCGTATAAAAGGTTCTTTCTTTTTGGAGAATTTTTTGGAATGGCATACTAAACATAATCCAAAGTTTAACTATTCTTTTAAAGAAATCTGTAATTTACAATGTAATTTTGTAAAAGAATTTTTCTCTAAGTACAAAAAGAATAATCTTTATAATATTATGGAAGATTTGATAATTTATCACAGTATGTGTAATCAATCTTTAT
>Ga0209728_1001429_pt1 | contig 14705 bp, 15 predicted proteins | sample RifGroD1_FD_183997 | JGI IMG/M metagenome (GOLD analysis project Ga0209728, IMG submission 183997) | Groundwater microbial communities from Rifle, Colorado, USA - Groundwater D1 (SPAdes) (version 2) | ecosystem: Environmental > Aquatic > Deep subsurface > Groundwater | place: Rifle, Colorado... | reverse complement strand
CCTACGTTTCTTGAACGAAATTAAATGTTAGCATCTTACAAACATATAGTGACCTTTAATCCATATAGACCTTAAAGATCACAATTCACTTGTAGAGCTATTTTCACCTATCAGCACCTTGCTAGGATGCTAATGCCTATAAGCCGCAGACTTTACCTACTATAAGGTGCTATAGGCTGGCTAGTCGCATTTTTGTTTGTGAATAGTGCCGTTTGACTTCGGCACACGTCAAGTATTTAGGCTCTTGAGTGCCTTGAACCTTTTTCGCCTTACTGACTCGCAGGTCAATATCAACTATCCTGGTTCACTCAGATCATAATGGGCGATTGTTTGGATGCTACTCCGTCGAACCCATGTCAGGCCAGTCCTAACTTTGTTAAAGAACTCACCCTTGACCAGTAGGTTAAACGCTTTCAACCTTTTCTACAAGGTTCTGTAGGTTGTGGTTGTAAGACTCATCGGCTCTCCACCGATTACCCTACATGCTGGCCCGAACCTCTAAGGTTCAAGGGGTAAAGTTTGGCTATTAAGCCTTGGGTGAAACTCTTTGGTGCAGAGCCTGGTGCTCTAGGGGTTCTTTGCTACCCTTTCTGGTGCTCTAGGGTCTGTCCCCATGCCCCTTATAGGAATTCTGTCAGTTTTGACCCGGTGGGGGGTGTTCTTTTAGGAGATGCCACCACCCTGAAGGCACCTGTAAGCCCCCTCCGTGCGCCTGCGTGGGGTGTCCCTAGCCACAAAATCCGCTGAAAACTTTTAGCCTTATAGGACTTTTAGCCCTTTAGCACCTTTTAGACCGGGGTAGGGTCTTCTCCCTATAGGGCTACCAGCCAAACCACACCCTATAGCACCCCCCACCTTCCTATATACTACATATAGAGGTGCTACAAGAAGATTAATGGTGCTACAAGTAGCCGAAAGAACTACTAAAGTACTAATGAGTTGCCAAAATATAATGTCGTTCACGATTTTCAGTACTATATAGCCGATAGTAAACAAGAACATACACCATATAAGGTACAATACCCACCAAATAAGAACCATGACCACCACTATAGTCAAGAAAGCTGTTGAAAATATTACAGCTAAGCATAAATACGACATCATTGATGACTATATCTATAGCAACCTCACTAATCTAGAGATTGCTAATAAGTATGGAACCTCTGAGAAGAACGTAGGCCTCATCATAGCTAGACACTACAAGGCTTTGGCTAATGTACGTGAGACTAAGATACTTCTTCAGACTCAAGCAGGCTCTCAGAGGTTCATTATGGCTAAGAGTGAGATCTTAGATACTGAGAAGATCAATGCAGAGTTCCTTGCACTCTTATCTGAGCCTGATTCGATTACGCTCACAGATAATGAACTTGTATTCTGCGAACTATACAATGATGATGGAGACGAAGTAAGAGCTTTAGAGGAGTCAGGGCTTAATGCTGGGCTTAAGAAGACTAATGATATGAGGTTTAGGGAAGAGTACATGCATGCCCTACAGCTTCGTTCGTTTTATCTTCGTAGGAAACCCAATGTAGGTGCCTATCTGCTACAGATTAAGCAGGATAAGATTAAGTCTATTACTGATGGTAAGCAGTTCGTTCAATCAGAGTTGTTGTCGGTTATTGAGAGGCTTAAGGCACATGGTTCCACCCAATCCTTATCTACGTATCTTAAGGCGGTGGAGTCGCTCGGCCGAACTTACGGAGCATTTGATGATAAGTTGGTTGTAGAAGGGTTATCTGGGGACTCAGCTCTTGATATGATTATAGCTAAAACTAGAGAAGCTAAAGCTAGGGTAGTAGGTGAGGGAGAACTGATAGATGTCTAAAATGAAACAATCTGATTTTAATGATTTCATCCTTTTAGCATCTAAAGATCACGTCTTTGGGATAGAAGCACTTTTCTCTGTTAAGTTAACAGACCAACAGAAACTATTAGTAAACAGCTGCAACAGCCAGACAGCTCGAGTAGCTGTGTCTTCCTGTACAGGTAGTGGGAAAAGCAGTATCTTAAGTATGATGACGTTTCTCTACTTAATGATTCTTCCAGATTGTAGGATACTTATCACAGCACCATCTTCAAATCACCTAGAGCGAGTCTTCAGGTCTGAGCTGGAAAAATGGTTCAGAAGAATGCCGATAGATATACAAAGCATGTTCGACCTTACTATGAGGAAGATAGAGTATAAGACTTCTAAGTTTGTACACTTTGCATCTTTGGTTACAGCTAGTGTAGATAATGTTGAGAATCTAGCTGGTGGTCATGCAGAAAACTACATTATCTTCGCTGACGAGGCATCTGGTATTACAGAAGACGCTTTCGATATCCTAGTAGGTACACTATCTACTGGAGCGGGTGGTAGATTTATACAGGTTAGTAATCCGCAGCGCGCCTCAGGCCGATTCTTTGAAATATTTCAGAGAGATTTAGGTACATGGACTAAGATATACTTCTCAGCCTACGATAGTCCTAATGTAAATAAAGAGTGGATTGAGGAGATGAGGGAGACCTATGGAGAGGATTCTGATATCTTTAGAATCAGAGTTCTTGGCCAATTCCCTCGAGTTGGTGTATCTCAGTTCATCTCAGCAGATGATGTTGAGGATGCTGTAAGGAATAGGCTAGAGTATAAAGATTATATCAACTTCCCGAAACTGATGGGTGTTGATGTGGCTAGATTTGGAGATGACCTTACAGCCATAGTCATAAGGCAAGGGCCGAAGATCATCGACATTAAGACCTATAGGGGTCTTGATACAATGAGTGTTGCATCTAAAGTTGCAGAGATTAATTCCTACCACAATTGTGCGAATATCTTTATTGACTCTATTGGTGTAGGAGCTGGGACAGCAGACAGGCTTAGACAGCTAGGCCTTCCAGTTAAAGATGTTGTAGTAAGTAACAAGAGCACAGATCCCAATACCTACTCGAACCTAAGGGCTCAGCTTTGGGGGAAACTCCGAGAGTGGTTAGCAATGGGAGGTGCTGATTTACCTATAGAGGCTACTGACAAAGAAGCGAACCTTGCTGCTCAGTTAACCTCTATGGAGTACGGCTACAACAACAAGATGCAGATACAGCTCCTCTCTAAGAGAGATCTTAAGAAGATGGGCCATGCATCTCCAGATATTGCTGATGCTTTATCATTCACGTTTGCTGAAGCAATATTTGAACATCGGCCAAGGAATAGGTTCAGGAAAGAAATCCGAAGAGGAAAATTCTTGTGGGTGTAAATGGATACGTATAATGACCGCCCCTCTCTTGTAATAGCATCTGCTGGTGAAGTAGATGAGATGCAAAGGAGATTGAGGCGATACGATGATGAAGAGCCAGAGGAGAAGGAAGAAGAATACTCAGCGCTATCAACCTACATAAGAGGCATCTATCAAGAGAATAGAGATGCAAGAACTTCCTCGGGTATTGAAGAGAAGATGTTCCAGAGTCTTAGGGCCTACAATGGCAACTATGACCCTGAGGACCTAGCACTTATACGGGCATCTGGTGGTTCTGAGATCTACATGAATCTGACTCCGACCAAGTGCCGTGCGGCTATGTCATGGATCAGAGATATCATGATGCCAGCTAAGGAGATTGCTTGGGGCTTTGAACCCACATCAGTGCCTGATCTTCCTCAAGAGATTGTAGATCAGATTGAACAACACATCAATGCACTGTCCAGTGAGGAAGCCACAGCACCTCCAGGCCCTGAAGGTCAGCCACAGAAGCCGTCAGCTCAGGGTGCAGCTCAGAAGTTACAGGAAATCAATCAGCTTAAACGTGATGTAGAAGATGCCATCCAAGATGAGATTTTTAAGGTGGCTCAGGCTGAGGTTAAGAAGTTTGAAAGGGTAGTAGCTGATCAGCTCCAGGAAGGTGGTTGGGATAAGGCACTCTCTGAGTTTATAGAAGACTTCTGTGTATTCCCTATAGCTATACTGAAAGGCCCCATCATCACTAAGAAGAAGCGACTCACTTATGTTGATGGAAGAGCTGAAGAGGTTGAGGATTATGTCTTCTTAAATAAGAGGGTATCTCCTTTTGATATATACCCATCAGCCAGCGCTACAGATGTACAGGATGGTGATCTTTGTGAGCATTTAAGATTCGATAAAAAGACCCTATACAATATGATAGGGACTAAGCATTATAAAGAAGATGCGATTAGAAAGGTACTCGCTGATAAGGCAGGGTACTGTGGGATTATAGCTGATAACGGAATTGAGTCAGAGAAGATTATAGAGGAGATGAGGGGTGATACCTTTAGAGCTAATAAGGGAGTCATCCACGGTATTCATTTCTTCGGCAGCGTACCATACAGTGAGCTAAAGGATTGGGGATTCGACGAAGAGACTATAGGAACTGATGAGGATAAGCAGTTTGAGGTTGAAGCAATATTAGCTGGAAACGAAGTCATCAAGTGTGTAATTAATGATGATCCTCTCCTCCGGCGACCTTACTACAAAGCCTCATTTCAGAACATACCTGGAAGTTGGTGGGGAAGATCTCTCCCAGAGATGATGAGAGATATTCAGCGGATGTGTAACGCTACAGCTCGGGCCCTTGCTAACAACATGGGTATCGCGTCTGGCCCTCAGATTGAAATCTATGTTGACAGGCTTGCCGATGATACAGGGATCGATAGCATCCAGCCTTTCCATGTCTGGCAGCTTACCTCAGACCCATCAGGATCTGGAGGAAGAGCCGTCAACTTCTGGCAGCCCACATCCAACGCCCAAGAGCTCCTTGCTGTCTACAAAGAATTCGAGATTAGAGCAGACGATGCTACAGGAATCCCGAGATACGCTTACGGAAATGAGAGAACAGGTGGAGCAGCTCAGACAGCTAGTGGTCTCTCAATGCTCCTTGAGTCAGCAGCTAAAGGAATTAAGGATTCGGTACGAAACATTGACTATGGGGTTATTAAGCCTCGAGTAGAATATCAGTTCTATTACAATGTAGTTAGTAATGATAGTGTAAACTTTACTGGAGATATTAATGTAATACCTCGTGGATCAGAGATGCTGACCATGAAGGGTGCTAGTGAGATGAGACGTAATGAGTTCATCCAGATTCTAGCAAATCCAATGTATGTTGATATTGTAGGTATGGAAGGTATTGCGGATATCTTAAGAGAGATGGCGAAGTCATTAGGGCTTGGACATAATATCGTACCTAGTAGGTTGGAGTTGAAGAAGAAGCAAGAAGAAGCTAAACAGGCTCAGGCACAGGCACAGGAAGCTCAGGCTCAAGAAGCCCAGACCAAAGCACAGGTTAGTCTACAGGCTACCCAGATGCAGGTACAGGGACAAGATGCTATGAACCAGAGATCGCTGCAACTTAAAGCTGAAGAGATCAAGGCTAATATTGACCAGAACGAGAAAGACCGACAGGTTAAGATAATTGAACTCGAACAGAAAAGAGAGGCTGCTATAGGAAAAGAGACTTCTGCACTTCAGAAGCAGCAGATGGTGGAGGCTAACAAGGCGCTCAACGTAGATAAGTCTATTGCACTTAGTCTCCAAACCGGAGATAAGTCTAATATCCAATGAAGGTAACTACTGAACAGAAGAAGAGGATTGAGCATGGAGATTTTCATACCCTTAAGAATCTTCTTCTTATAGAACTGGAAGATATAAAAAAGGATCTCTTGGTGTTTAAGCCTGAGAGGTCCGAGTATGATAATATACTGAGAGGCAGGGGTCTGCTTGCTCAGGAATTAATTAACTTGCTCAGTGATTGAGCAGTAACAACCAATCTAGAAAAGTAAGCAAATGCCTGATCACCTATAAGGTCCAGAGCACCCCTGCTGAAAACCTACTGGAGAATGTATGTCGTTAAAAAGAGCACTAGCTGAAGAAGCAGAATTGGAAAAGCAACTCTTTGCTGAGGTAGCTGCCCCCGAGGAATCGACCAGCACCCCTATCCCAAATGTGGATACCTTTAATCTCGATGAAGATGATGGTAATCCTACTGACTCCCAAGAGGAACCTCAGGTAAGTACGGAAAGTGAAGCTGACAAGAAGATCAGACAGTCTTGGAAACAGAGATTTGCTAGCTATAAAGGATCTACAGATAGGACAATCTCGAACCTTCGTAAGGATAATTTGGCACTGATCGGCCAGTTATCTGAAGCTCGCAAAGAAATCGATAGGCTTGCAGCCCGTATCGCTGAACTACAGAACAGTGGTAAAGATCTTTTTGGAGACTCGATCACTCCTGAAGATGTCGAAACTATTGGAGTCGAAGCAGTAGATATTGTTAAGAAGGCTACTAAGAAGGCAACTGAAGCTGCTGTTAATCCTCTTAAGGAGGAGATCGATAGGCTCAAGGCTAAAGAGCTTGAGATGATCAAGAAGAGTGCTGAAGATCGCAGAGCAGCTGAATATAAGCTATTCACCGCAGACCTTGGAAGACTTGTCCCAGACTATCAAGCAATCAACCTTGACCCAGGCTTTGAAGTCTTTATGATGGCGATTGATCCAATGACTGGTGAACGTAGGTTAGAGTCTTTTAGGAGAGCTGAGGACTATCTGGATGCTGATAGGGTATCCGACTTCTTCTTGGATTATAAAGCTAGTATTCCGAAAAGTAAAAAAGAAATGTTGGAAGATAAAATTACACCAAGTGGTGCGGCTTCCGGCTCAGCACCTAATGTTAAGAAGGTAGAGACTTTCTCTATGAAGGAAGTCAATAAGTTCTTTGATGATGTTAACAAAGGTGCTTATAGAAATCGAAGAAAAGAAGCAGATGAACTTGAGGCTAGAATTACAAAAGCTTACGTTGAAGGTAGAATTACCGATTAAGTTTGATCCTAGCCTAATAAATAATTATTAGGAGATTTACAAATGGCTAATGGTCCCGCTCGTGCGTTAGATGCAGTAACTAGTTATGATGGCAACTATCCGACTTATGCATCTGATAGCACCTCTAAGTTTACTCCGCAGCTCTTCTCTAAGAAGATGCTTCGGAATTTCTATCAGTCTACTGCCTTCTCCGAGATCGCTAATACGGATTATGAAGGTGAGATTGGTAAGGTTGGTGATTCTGTCATCATCCGTACTACCCCCGCCATCGCAATTAGTGCGTACACTGTAGGTCAGAGTCTTGTATATGAGGTTCCTGAGTCTGCAAATATCTCACTGACTATTGACAAAGCTTGGTCTTGGTCGTTCCGTATTGATGATATTGACGCATTCCAGACGGATCTTGATCTGGTAAACAAGTTTACTGCTGATGCCGGTGAGCGACTGAAGATTAAGATTGATACTGATTGTTTTGACTATATTGCAACTCTGCCAGCAACCCGTAATAAGGGTAACTCTGCAGGTGAAATTAGTCAGACGATTGCCCTTGGTGCTGCAGGTTCTCCTGTCACTGTAACCAGCACTAATGCTACTGACCTGGTTGTAGATGTAAACCTGGTCCTTGATGAAGCTAATATTCCGGATGCTGATAGATTCCTCGTTCTTCCTGCTTGGTATATTGCTATGCTGAAGAAGGGTGATCTGAAAGCTGCTAATATCACTGGCGATTCTACTGGTGTTATTCGGTCTGGTGTTGTTGGTATGATTGACCGTACTAAAATCATACAGAGCAACCTCTTGAAGACTGTTACTGATGGCGTCCAGTGTACTTACTGTATGGGTGGTACTAAGGAGGCTACAACCTTCGCCTCTCAGTTGACCAAGACTGAGACTCTGAGGATTCAGGATTCTTTCGGTGACTACATGCGTGGTCTGGCTGTCTATGGCCGTGAGGTTGTTCAGCCGGAAGCCCTTGTAGCCCTGTACGTAAGGAAGTAATAACAATATCTCCTACGTAACTCGTAAGATCTACGCACCACTGGAGATTACTAACCAGCCCCTCTAAGAATTCCATATCCTCAAGGTATTGATTACTTAGAGGGGCTTTTCTATTTAAGCAAAAGGAAAGTATAAATGTTTGTATATGCTAAGGATCGAAAGGATGGATCTGTAAGTTGTATTACTACGGAAGAGTGTAAGTTAAGCCCTTGGAGATGGGAGTATGTAGATACTGCCCCAGGTCAAGGAGATGTCGTATACCCCGAAGCACCTAAAGATCCAGAGACTGATGTAGTTGAACCTAAGAAGAGGGTGTATAAGAAATAATGAACTTCCTAAAGATGGCTCAAGATGTTCGACTTAAGAGTGGAGTACAAGGGACTGGACCATCTTCAGCAGAGACTACTGGATACGATCAGATCTTCTTAGTAGTAGTTAGGGATGTTTGGAGAGATATTCAAGCAGCTAAGAAGACTTGGAAATGGATGAGAGTTGGTGCATCTTTTCAGACACAGTTAGGGAAAACTACATATACTCCAGCTGAAGTCTTTGGTCCAAATAATAGATTTAAAAGATATTATGATTACACTTTCTATATTCAAGAGAGTGGAAAAAAGTGTCCTATGAGATATGTAAACTATGACTACTACATCAGGAAGCATAGTAACGACACTAATCAGTGTGTACCTAAAGAGTTCACTATAAGAGAGTCTGATAATGCTCTAATCTTTCCGACTCCTAATGGTGTATATTGGATTTTCTTTGATTATCACAAAACTGTACAGACACTTACAGCAGCTACAGATGTTCCAGAGTGTCCAGAGGACTATCATCCTATTATAGTATATGGAGCTACGGCATCTTACTGCTTAAGTATGAGTATGGCAGCATTGCAACAAGAGTATTCTCAAAGATTTACAGAGAGTTATGATCAAATGGTACGAGAACAGGTACCTAGAGAGACCTTTAAGATAGGTGGAATAGTATGACTACACCACGGAGAATAAGTTTTCCAGAAGTAAAGACAGAGGTTATACCGTTTGATGGAGGGCTTAATGAGACTGTATCTTCTCTTGAGATGAAGCCTGGAGAACTTATTCTCTGTAAGAACTACTACATAACTGAGGGATCTACAGGTGGGTATGTTTCTCTAGCTGGATATGAGAGGTATGATGGGCAAGAAACACCATCAACTATACCAGCAGATGCTGATAACTTTGTACTTAGAGAAGCAGCTAGGACAGCTATAGGTGAAGTAGGTGGGATAAATGGGACAGGCCCTGTAAGGGGTTCATTTACTTACGAAGGTGATGTATACGCTTTTAGAGATAAAACCGGCAGTGTTGAGGCTGGATTATATAAGAGCACTTTAGCTGGCTGGGTAGAGATAGACACCTCCGCTGAGCCTTTAGCTGCTGGAGGTAACTACTCATTCTCAGAGAATTATTATGCTAATGGTGGACTTGGCTTAGTAGTTATGTGGGCTAATGGTGTTGACAAGGCTAGAGTATTTGATGGTACTACAGTAACTAAGATAGATAACTCTGGAATGGACCCTAATGATAAACCAGTCTTTATATTAGGAACTTGGGATAGAATTATTCTGGGATACCCTGGCGGTTCTGTGCAGATGTCCGTAACTAGTGAACCTCTGAATTGGACAGGTCTTGGGACTCTGGAATTGCAAACTGGATATGAGATAACTTCAATATCTGCAATGCTTGGTGATACTGTAGTAGTAACTGGAAGAACTAAGATAAGTATAGTAAGACGAGTAGATGCTGCTGATTACTCTATAGAATTATTCTCAGATGTAGTAGGAGCTTACCCATATACAGTACAGAAGCTCTTTGATACTCTAATCTTCATGAGCGATATGGGTGTAACTACCTTACAGGCAACTCAAGAGTTTGGTGACTTCGGTACTTCATCTGTGTCTGAAAAGATTAAGAGAACATTACTTAAATATAAAGAGAAAGTAACGTGCTCTGTAGTAGTAAGGCAATTAAATCAATACAGACTTTACTTTAGTGATGGGAGATTTTTAGTATTCTCTTTTTATAATAAGAAACTAAGAGGTGTAACCCTCTGTCAATACCCTAATCCAGTTCTTGCAGCATCAGAAGGTAAGAACTCTGTAGGTAATCCTGTAATGTTCTTTGCATCTGCTCAAGGTTTTCTATATCAGATGGATTCTGGAACATCATTCGATGGAGCACCTATAGATACTAAACTCTCTACACCTTATTACCACTATAAATCCCCTAGACACTGGAAGAGTTTTCATCAGATCACTCTCGAAGTTGCATCTATAGATGAACTTACATTCGGAGTAAGACCATCGTTTGATTATCTAGCTAAAGGAACTACAAGAGCTGCTGAAGAGTTCTTTGACATTCTAGGAGCTGGTAGTGTCTATGGCGAAGATGATTGGGGTGAGGCCGTATGGAGTGGATCTGAAACAACTAATAGAGTTATGTATAAGTTCCATGGGATAGGGTCTAATATGAGTGTATCTCTATATACTCTGTCAGCATTTAATAGATTTCATACTGTGCAGAACTTGATAACAGACTTTTCTATTCTCGGGAGACAGCTATAAAATGGCAAGTACTTATTATGATAAAGCCGGTAAAGAAGTAAATGATGGTGATATCATTTATGCCGACGATCTGAATGACGTTAATATGGCTATAGATACAGCCTTTCAGCAGGTAGAAGTTGATATTAGCACTCTTACAGTTAATCAACCATTCTATGCTGATCTTGCCCAAAAGTGGGCAGAGAACCCTGAGGATACTGCAGTAACTGTCGATCCGGATAAGTTCTCTGCACTACACTGGGCTGCTAAAGCTGAGGATGATGCAATAACTGCAGCTGCTGATGCACTTACTGCCACAACTCAGGCAGGTATAGCTACTACACAAGCAGGGGCAGCCACAACTCAGGCAGGTATAGCTACTACACAAGCAGGTATTTCTACCACTAAGGCTGGAGAAGCTGCTGCTAGTGCTGCTGCTGCTTTAGCTTCTGAAACTGATGCAGAATCTGCAGCTCTTGAGGCAGCCACATACCTAAATGGGAAATATGATTACATCATAGATGGAGATTTTAACTACTGGGTAAGTGCATCATACGCTGGATTGGACTATGGTGGTCCTACTATGTATGATAAAACACACGTATTAGATACTCATACAATCAGTAGACAATCTTTCACAATAGGTCAAACAGACGTTCCTGGAGAGCTTAGATATTTTTGTAGAAATGTTGTTGTATCTGGAGGTCAGTTAGGATCATTTTCTACTTTCAAATCACGAATAGAGGACGTAAGAACTTTATCTGGAAAAACAGCCACTCTTTCTTTCTATGCTAAAGCTGACTCATCTAAATCTATAGGTATAATTGTAAGTCAATATGTAGGAACTGGAGGGTCTGGAAGTGCTGTTATAAAAGATACGCTAATACCGTTAACATCTTCGTGGCAAAAGATCACTGTAGAGATAGAACTACCTACACTAAGCGGGGCAACTATTGGGGGTAGTGGAGATGATCAAATAATTATACAGTTTTTCTTAAGTGCAAATACTGTAAACCCCGCTGATGCTCCTGCAGGTATGATAGCTCAGTCTGGTACATTCGACTTTGCCAGGATAAGACTAGTCGAAGGAACTATAGATGGTAATCTTGTTAATCACACTGTAGCAGATGAAGGACTAAGAGTAGCCAGATACTACCAAACAGGTGTAAGTAGTTTATTTAGTGGTAATACTACAGCAGCTACCCAATATGTAGTTACTACTAATTATTTTATTCCTATGAGATCTACAAAGGAGATAACACTTACAGCCCAAGCAGCTGTAAACTTCCCTGCAACTCCTGGAGTTCCTACAGACATCTCACATGGGTTTCAAGAGACTAGAACAGCCAATGCTACAGCGTCTGGATCTCAATTTAGATCAACTTTTATAGCTGATGCTAGAATGTAAGGATAGTATATGAAAAAATATACATTAGAGTTAGATGGGACTTATACCGATAACGATACTAATACTAGGTTCATACAACCAGGGAGCTCCTCTTGGGGTAGGGTGGAGAGTTGGATAGCTGAAGGTAATACCCCACTAGATCCACAACCTTCAGAGTACCACGATCTTATAGGTGATAATTGGATCCTCAACCTCGAGAGGGCTAGAGACGCTATGTGGGAAAAGATTAAGAAGGAGAGGGATCTTAGAAAGAGTGGAGGCTTTAAGGTTAGTGGTAAGTGGTACCATTCAGATCAGGATTCTAGAATTCAGCAATTAGGATTACTTATAGCCGGTGCTGCTATCCCTCTAATCCCTTGGAAGACTATGGATGGTACGTTTGAGACTCTTACTCCAGCTCTTGTAAGTCAGATCTTTCAGGCTGGATTTGCTCTAGATACAGCACTATTTGCTCAGGCAGAGCAGCACAGAACTCTTATGATGAACAGTTCTGATCCTCTTAATTACAACTATAAAATTGGTTGGTCTGAAAACTTCTTAGGTCTGTAATATGAAATATGAGGATGTGAGATCTACGATAACTAGTGGGGATATTATAGCCTTCACCCATATGGGATGGAGATCTTGGAGTGATATAGAGTCTCAGATTGTAAGGATGGCCACTAGGTCTGAGTTTTCTCACGTAGCTATAGCATGGGTGGTGGCTGAAAGAATCTTCATAATAGAAGCAGTAGTCCCAGAGATTCGTATATTTCCTCTATCAAACTTTAAAGAATTCTTCATACTACGAACTCATATACCTATGAGTATAGAGGCAGAAGAGTTTGCACTCTCTAGGGTTGGTGAGAGGTATTCTAAGTGGGAAGCTATTAAGGGGTACTTTGGTAGAAATAAAGACGATAGATATTGGCAATGTGCAGAGTTTGTCAGCTCAGTATTACACAAAGATGGAATAGATCTTCCTGGCAAAGACACACCTACAGATCTTGTGAGAGGTACTATGGATGTGCTTGGAAGTAATCTAGAACTAATCATAAACAGAGGTTAAATATGGCAGACTACGGTCTTCTCTTAGGACCTAATCCTACTGCAGCTCCTGAAACTACAACTCCAACTACTACTACTACTACTATAGCCCCTACTACTCAGTCAACAACTATCAGCCAGGGAGCTCAAGATGTAGCCAAGGCTCAGGGAGTAGCTTATGAGGGTATTGCTAAAGAGGCTGAGGCTACTCCTACAAGCACTTCTCCAGCTTACGACGCCTCTAGAGTATCTTCTCAGATAGCAGATGCTGCAGCTATAAAGACAGGCACCTCCTATTATGACGAGGCTAAAGGTACTGTAGCCGGTAGACTTACTTCATTGCTTAATAATGAAAGCCCTTATATGAAGCAGGTTGAGCAGAGGTCTAAAGAAGCTGCCTCGCGTAAGGGATTACTAAACACATCCATAGCTGTTCAAGCAGGACAGGCAGCTGCCTATGAGGCTGCACTTCCTATAGCTCAGCAAGATTCTAGTGAATTTAATAAGTTCGGACTACAGCAGCAGACAGCAGAAAGTCAGCAAGCTAATATACAGACAGAAGCTATCGTATCTGGTGAGATGACTCAGCAGAAGGCAGCTATAGCACAGCAAGCTCAGAATATTCAGAATGCTTTTAACGCTAGGCTGTCAGGTGCTAATGAGGAAAGTAAGGCTTGGCTGCAAGGTATGTCAGAGACTCATAGTAAGACTATGCAGGAGCTCGAGCATAGTCAGAACCTTGTACTTCAGCAGTTCCAGAATGATTTGGAGAGGCAGAAGACAGCATCTGCACTTGCATCACAGACTATGCAGAACTATCAGATCTCTGTAGAGAACCTTATGACTGATCCAGATTTTATGGATCTTGGTCCTACAGCTATGAACAATGCTATTAATCAAATGCAGATACTTGCCAAGAACTCTATTAAGTTTATTGGAGCATCTGCTAATATCCCTAACTTCTCTAAGTGGGCAGATACGTACTTGACTGCCTTGGCGGTAGCTTCTTAATGAAACCTTGTACAATACTAGACCTCGCTAAAGTGGCTGATGTTGCAACTAAGCACTTTGGGGAAGATGCTACTCTTTGGGCACGTACTAAACTATATAGCCCTATAGATAAGTTATTTTATTTTAATGAAAATTTAGTACTTCTTATAGAAGCTATAGGCCAATACAAGTACTCTATACATACTATAGGAAGGACTAATAAGGTAAAAGAATATAGGGACTTTACAATTAATGCTGGATCTTGGATGTTTGACAACACCACTTGTACATGCCTTATAGCCTTTGCAGCTGCTAGTAGCCTAAGGATGCAAAGGTTTATAGGACTGACAGGTGGTAAGAGAGTTGGTGTCATTCCTGATGCTGGCGGAATAGAAGATGAAATTATGTATGTCTACCCTATTAGGGATAGAATAGAATTGGAGGATAGAGTATGCCAGCAATTCCGGCAATAGGTGCAGCTTGGGCCGCTATAGGTGCTTATACAGTTGGATCAATAGCAGTAGGTGTTATAGTACAAGGTGCTATAATTGGTGCAGCTATTGGCGGACTTACTGCTGCAGTCACTGGTGGCAGTATTGGAAAGGGTATGTTATTCGGTGCTATAGGTGGTGCTGTTATGGGTGGTATCGGTGCATGGGCCAATGCTGGGACTACAGCAACTGCTATGACTCCTGCCAACCTAGAGGCTTCTGCAGCTGCTCAAGGGACTACAGTTAGTGGTGGATCTGCTGCTGTCGGTCTTATCGGTAAGGGCGCTGAAACAGTTGGTGGTGGCGGGATATTGGGTGGTGGTACTGGAGCAGCTCTAGTCACTACAGGTGGTCAGATGCTGATGGGTGCTTTCGATGATTCAGGTGAAGTAGCTGCAGCTGAATCATCG
>Ga0209728_1001428_pt1 | contig 14707 bp, 10 predicted proteins | sample RifGroD1_FD_183997 | JGI IMG/M metagenome (GOLD analysis project Ga0209728, IMG submission 183997) | Groundwater microbial communities from Rifle, Colorado, USA - Groundwater D1 (SPAdes) (version 2) | ecosystem: Environmental > Aquatic > Deep subsurface > Groundwater | place: Rifle, Colorado... | reverse complement strand
TTCAACAGCTCTACGAACAGTTTCCCACCAAAACTCCCTTCTACCTTCTTCTGGCAACCATCTAGAATATGTTCTTAGATACACAAAATGTCCTAAATTGGTAAATGGGGCAATTTTATGTTTATATTTACTAACAAATTCATCCGTAATAAACTTAAAATTACTATTGTTTTTTATTCTTCTTTTATTTCTAGTTTCACGATAGATAATATATCGTTTTGCAACATCTTTTCGATTACTTTCCATTAACATATCTTCTACAAAATCTTGGATATTTTCAACTGAGTATATATCCAAGCCAATAGACTCAATTTTATTAGCAATATCATGACTTAGTTTTGAATCAACACCATCCTTTGTTTCAAGCATTGCATTTTCAACTGCTCGAATAATGCTATTCTTATCAAATTCAACCAATGTACTGTTTCTTTTTTGTACTTTCAATTATGTATCCTCCAATAATTTTATTTTTATTTTATAACAATAACCCTTCATTACATATCCCAATGCCTATTCTTCTTCAAAATCTCAATAACCTCACCTGCATATGATTCATCAATATTTATAACTAAATACTGATTGCTAGGTTTCTTATTAAACTTAACTCTACTAACTCTAATATTTTTAATAATCCTTGCTAAATCAATACTATCTTGCTCTGATGCGTGTTTATATAAGTCATCTTGTTTTATGACTACATATTTGTGAAAGTCAATACCATGTAAAGAAATATTATTTATATAGATTGTTCATCACCTTCTTTCTTAACAATAAAATGATCTGGTGCTTGCCAATACCATTGATATTGATTAAATTCACCACAAATATTCTTGAATTTCATGTAAACTTGTTCTGCTTCAGGTGGTGCTAATATTCTCAAACAACTAGAAGATTTTTCACAATCAGTAAATTGACACATTGATATGTTTGCCAAACTTTAATCTTCCATCCTTTCATTTTTAATTTCTGATTCTTTATTGCAGAATTCTAACACTTCTAATTTATCTAACACTTCCTTGCGATAATAACCAATTTTACCTGTGTCTTGCTCAAAACAATGCATATAATTAATTTTATCATGATAATTAGATTCATATTCTTCTTTGAAGATTTCAATCCATTTTGATCCGTCCATTGCATCTTTTAGAATTTTCATTATGTATTCACCTCTTTTGATTTAGCAAGATTTTGATTTAGCAAGAATTTGACTAGTAGTATTGATAAGATATATGATCAAACTCTTGCCAATATTATGATAATTTTTTTATGACTTGTGTTTAGGAATTATGATTATTTAACCAATCTTTTTATAATATGTAGTTGTATTGGTTAGATCACTTTTGCTGAACATGAAGTTTGCTTTGTCTTGGGAATTGTATTCTTGAGAAGTGCAAGTAGTCCATTGACCGTCGATTCGATTGATGATTTTTGTTGGATTCATTTTTTGTTTTCACCTCCTCTCTATGTATATAGTATAGCATGTGGGGAATTTGATGTCAAGGAATTTTATTTATTGGTTTATACTAAAGCAACAATCTATCCGCTTTAATCTTTTGTGCATGAACAATATCATCAAAATTTTTCAAGATACGTTTTAGATGTGATTTTTTGTTTGATATGCTATTATGAGAAATAGCATATCTCAATGCTTTACTTTCAGCACAAAGAATACAATTTTCTTTAGCACGAGTAATTGCAGTATAAACCCATTCCTTTGTAAGCATTAAAAAGGAATTATTATCTAATCCTATAATAACTATCTTCGCTTCTGATCCCTGGTATTTATGACATGTGCAGGCGTAAGACAATTCAATGAATTTCCAATGATTTTTAGGAATAATTATTTCTCCAACTCGATTAAAGTTAATGATAATATCATAATCGGTTATCTCCTTAACAATTCCCATATCTCCATTAAAAATAGGTGTTTCTATTACTAATTCCTCTTCAAACTCTTCATTATCCCAATCATACTCAACTACTTCACGTTTATTGGATTTTAGTATTGTTTTATAATTATTCTTCACATTCATAACCTTGTCACCAATTCTTATTTTATATTTTAAGTCTTTTGAATGAACTAGTTCAATTTCTTTTAGAGTTGGATTAAATGGGTTGTATATTTCTTGCAATGCTTGATTTAATTGAAAAGTACATGAATCCCCTTTTCTCTTCATTGGAGCAATGACTTGAATATCAAATATACTATCAACTTTTGGTAAATTCTCTTTAAATTTTTCGATCATTTTTTTTGCAGTATGTGCTTTATTTACATATATATCTAACTCTAAGTCTTGTAATTCACCATGTATCACATTACCAGTAAATCCATTTTCATATATTTGCACTCCATTTCTTACACTAATACTATCTGTAATAATTGCTGATTTTTGTGCTTGTCTGTGAATTTCTGTGAGATTAACTACTGGAATAATATTTGATCCAATAATATCACTTGCTACATTGAGTATGCCAATACTCTCTAATTGTCCGATGTCACCAATGAGGACTACTTTTGTACCCTGTTTTATAGATTGTAATAATTGATAGAATAAATATCCACCTATCATCGAAATCTCATCCACTATTATAATGTCTTCAATTAATGGATTGTCTTTATTAAATGTAAAACATGGAGGCTTGTATCCAAGTAAACGATGAATTGTTTTGCCTTGCTCACCTGTAACTTCTGTCATTCTTGCTGCTGCTCTTCCCGAAAGAGCACATTGAGAGAATGAATAATTGCTTAACGCCTTTAACATTCCACCTACAACCGAACTCTTCCCTGTGCCGCCAAGGCCCGTAACAACAACCAATTGATTTTCTAGTACAGTTTGGATTCCATCAATTTGTTGTTGCGTAAAATCCCATCCTTGATTCTTTTCAACTATTTTAATTTTTTCTTGCCATCCATTGTATTCAAATTTGTTTTCTCCATTCGCAATTCGCAATAATTCACTTGCAATATTGTACTCTAAGTCATAGTATTTTTTTAAACCAATTTGTGTTTTATCTTCGCTCCACCATAATTCATCTTTAATATCTTGAATAATTTTTCTTAAATGATCGTCATCTATTTCTTCACCAATAGATTCAACAATACCATCCATTAATAAAGAAGGTGAGATATAAGAATTTCCCTCTTCTGCACTTCTCTCTAAAAAATAATTGATAAATGCTTTAACTCTTTGAGGAGCGTGTGGATGCATTCCTGTACTTAGTGCAATACTATCTGCTTTTTTCCATCCTATTCCCTCCACTTCATCTGCAAGAATATATGGATTATCTTTTATTTTTTGAATAGCAACTTCAGGAGATGGATATGAATCAACTATTTTTCTAATTGCGTAAGGAGTTAAACCATACTTATCTAATTCTACATATGCAACAGAATAATCTACATGTTCTTTATATCTTTCTATAAGTGCTACAGCAGTTCTAATGCCAATTCCTTTTACTTTTGTGAGAGCTTGCGTGTCACCATTTTCTAAAATAGCGATAGGGTTTTCAAGAGTATTGTATAAATTATCAATTTGTTTAGATGTAAGTATTTTTGATAAAAATGTTTTTTGACTATCTGAATCTGACATATCAGATAATACTCCCATATAGATTAAGTTATATTGCTTTCCCCACTTAGGATCTATAACTTCCTTTGCTACAACTGTATATGTATCTTGATAATTAGGTTCTGCCATAACTCCTTTAACTGCGAAACAATTATATTTATCTGTTGCGACATCGCCACTAATAGGGTCTAATAATGACACTATAAGAATACCCCAATTATTTTTAAAATGCCTTATTGAAGCAATTTTTACAGTGCATTTAATTTGTTTTATTTCTTCTTCGTTCATTTAATTCCCTCTTTTTCTTTCAGTATTTAAAACTAATTGCCCATTAGGTAGAACACTTTCAACCAATGTAACCGTATGAGGATAAATTGTATCTGTATATCTATATGGTCTGAAAACACTTCCTGTTCTATAACCACAAAATAAGACGATATTTCCCCTACTTAGCCATGATTTTTCTACAATGGTTTTACTCCCGTCTTCATTTACTTTTGAAACCTGTCTATCATAATTATTGAATGCCCCATCATACATTTTCACATTAACTACTCCATCAATAGTTAACAATGTAATATTATGCTTGTATTTATTTTTTTCTAGTATTGTTCCAATAATTCTAGTAATTTCAAACTTAGGATGTTGTACTCCTTTTCTCATATATGTATCAACCACATTTGGATTTTCGGGGAGATCGAAGAAGTTTACTACATTGTATTCATTTAAATTACTATCTCTTAATTCATGCCTCGTATAGTAGAAACATAATGAATCCATCTCCCACTTCGATATAGTACCTCCAGCATGTTTGTTCCATGTTTTATTATAAAGATACTCATTATATTGTTTTAATGTAGTTTCTTTAATGACCCATTGTTTGAAGTCCTCCATTCTTTTATCATACTCTTTTTTAAATAATTTTTCTGAAATAATAATAGTATCATCTATATATTCAACTATGTTCCCCTCCGAGAAATTATCTTGGTAAAAAGGAAATGCGATTGTGTCTAACTTAATTAGTCTGTCCATATATCCTTTCTTTGTTTCTTTTTTAGGTTTAATTAAACCATAGATAAAATCTGGATTAGATATATATTTTTTGAAATTATACATCCGCACATATATCTGTAAATGTTCAGGCACAAGTTCTGATTCTATAATATTGTTTATATTCCTAAGTGCTAATTCACTTTTTGGTTCGTAAATCTGTTTGATATAATTTTTCATAATGTCTAATCTATTGCATCTTTCTAATTCATCGAAACAACCTGCTTTTATCAACTGTATCATCTGCCCATTTTTTACTAGTGTATCTTCAGATATAATCATTTTATTTATAAATTGTTGTAATGAAGAATATGGTCGATTTAAAACAATTACTCTTACAATATCATCCCCTATACCATTTATACCTTTTAATCCATATACAATTCTATTATTTTCCACATCTGCCTTAAATCCAAAGTCTGCCGTATTAATATTGGGTAATGCTATTTTTACACCATGAGATTGCATATTGCTAATAGCTGTAGCAACTTTTCCATAGTTTGTTGATTTATTGTTTTCTGATTCTTCGTTTGCTCCTGCATCAACAATTAAACAAGCTGTATTCCAATAGAGAGAGGGATATTTACTGTATAGGTTCATTTCTTGTAGAGCAATGATTGTATAACCATAAGAATGAATTGAGCTAAAGGAATAGCCAAAACTTTTAGAAAATACTTCTTCCCAAACATATTCCAATAGTATTTTTCTTGTACCTGATTTTAATCCTTTTTCATAAAACATTTTTTTTGCTTCAATTAATATGTCTTGCCTCTTTTTGGCTATAGATTTTCTCAATTTATTACTTTCTTTAAGAGTGAAATTAGACACTTGAGGACTCATAGATAAAAGCATAACTCTTTCTTGTGAATCTGCCAAACCATATGAATCATTTAGAAAAGATTTTAATACTTCAATCTCATTATCGTTAAGTCCATAATTTTGCATGTCTATATACCACAAATTAATATCATTTTTATATCTTACAAATTGCTCTAGTGGAGTTTCTATACCATCACCCATAAGTCTCATTAAAGAATTTGCTGCACACATTTCTAATACACTTTTTGGTTGAACAAATTTTAATGCTTCTGCTCCCACTGCCGAGTCGAATTGAAATAGAGATGGAATCTTTTCTATATTGCTCCACATTTCTTTGTCTGTGTAGTCTAAAACCTCTGGGTGCATGTATTTATCGTAAGTTGATTTCAAACTGCCCTGCCACTCTATTAGACCCTCTTGAAGCAATGTTTCCATTGTGATTCGTATTCGATCCAAACTGTTAATTGTAAGGAAGTCATACTTTAGTGCAGACATTGCTTCACTGTCATGTAGTTCAAATTGTGTAATAATCTCGCCACTTGGGGAAAGCATACAAGCATTGTGTTTAGTATAATCCTCATTTAGAATTAGTACACCACTTGCATGTATTCCTCTTTGTACAATCAGACCTTCAATATTTGAAGCAACATTTAACAGATTTTCATACTTATCTACTTCTACGATAAACTCTTTTTTCTTTGCTCTGCCTTTCTCTTCGTTTCCATTTAAACAATCATTTAAACTCCAAACCTCACCTCTGTCAGTGGGTATCATTGCAGTAATAAAGTTTATCTCTTCACTTGGAATGTTTAATCCTCTTCCTGCAACTTGTAATGCAGTTTTAGAGCTAAGTGTGCCAAAAGTACATATATTAATAACTCTATTTTCTCCGTAGTAATTTTTCATTGCTTGTAGAATTTGTTTTCTTTTTGATGCTTCTGTGTCATAGTCAATATCCGGTAAGTCTAATCCTCTTTCAGCCGATATGTGCCTCCAATAAGGTGTTAATCCCCCTAAAGGTATAGGATTAATTTGTATGATATCTAATAAATAAGCTATAAAAAAACCACCTGTTGAACCGCGATTCGGCCCAACTAAACTATTTCCTTCATTCCAAGATAAGTCAATAATTTTTGCCATATTATTATAATAAGCACTCATAGGTTGATGCAACGCCTCAGTTAATAGATATAACTCCTTTAACTCTTTGTTAATTCTATCAACAGCAACGAGAATATCCTCTGGTTTGATTTTTTTAAATAATGTTTGCTCCATTTGATATAACAAATATTTATCTTGCTCATTGTCTGAATACGCAAATTTCTTGATATATTCATATTCAGAATAATAATCAGATAAAATATGACTTAATTGAAATTGTGTTAAAGTAATTAATGGAATAATTTGTGCTTCTGATAAATCATATTCTTGTATTTTACTCCCTATAATAAGAGTATTAGAAATGGCTATATTAATATCTTCTTCAGTTAAATTGTTTTGCAAATAGTTCCGTACTTCTAATTCACTCATTAAATATGCTGTCCGATAAAAACTTTCTACTTCTCTTTCTGCGTCTTTAGAATTTAAGAATGCACTATGTATAGAGGCATCATCTTTTTGTAAATAATGTGAATCTGTAGTTATAATATAGTGTAATCCATATGCCTTCGCTATTTCTACTGCTCTTATGTTGTACTCCCATTGTTCTATTTGCACGTTTTCAATTGCAGGTTGTATTTCTATATAAAAATCATCTTTACCAAAAACATCTACTCCCCATTCAATAAATTCATTAATTGTTAGTTTCTTTTGGTATATTAATTCATTGCTCTTTTTTGATTTTTCTAATCCTATTAAATCTAAAATATTATGAGCCAAAAATGATCCCAAACAAGCAGATTGGGCTATTAAATGCCCTTTATCATTTCCAATAATATTCTCAATATCTGTTGTCATAGTTGGTCGTCTTAGTATGCCATTTCCCATATAACTTTGTTTCCATGCAATACTAGATAATTGTCTTAATTGATAGTGCCCAATTTCATCTTTTGCTAATAAAATAAAATGTGGATAATATGTTTGTTTGCTAATATAGTTATTTTTTGCCTCTTCGAATTGCTTTGGTGTTTGTAAATAAATCTCATTGCCTAAAATTACAGGGAAATTTAGTTTTTTTCCTAATTGTTGTGCTTTATAGTGAGAACTCAATACTTCATGGTTCGTGATAGCAATACCACTTAACCCTAATTTTTGTGCTTTTGTGATTAAATCTTTAGTCTTATTAATTGTATCAGCAAAACCTAGTCCAGCATTTGAAGTCTCATCATGATTATGTAAACTATACAATAGTCAACAACCTCCTTTATTTTATATATCTAAAAATCAAATAGTTTCTTAACCCTTTCATTATTGATTTCAATCTTTTCTCCATATTTTTTATTTACATCAAATGTTTTATTATTAGGTGTCCACAAAGAGTAATATGGACATAAATGTTTTAAGTTTTTATCTGCCAATGGAGTATTATTTGAAAAATCACACCAATAACACAAAGGAGTTGGTTTTGGAATATACTCACCTTTTTCTAAACACTCTTCAAGTTTGGCAAATAATTTGTCTAGTTTCTTTACTCCTCTATTATAATATCCTTTTGTGCATGCTTTTTGTTTCGCTCCTATGAAGATAAAGTCATAAATAAATTCAATTGGTAATTTATCATATAATTTTTCACATGCCATTGCGTATATAAACATTTGTAAAGGTGTTACTACTTTATTATCTGGATATGTTGCTTTAGATGTTTTATAATCAACTACTCTTAAATCTCCATTTTCGTTAATATCAATCCTATCAATGAATCCGCGAATAGTATATTTATTTGCATATGAAAAACTAAATCCTTTCTCTACAGCTAATACACTCCAACCTTTCTCTAAGGGTATAGTTTTTAAATGATCTAAATATAGACTTATTTTTTCATCATATGTCATTCCTGATTTATTACATATTTCGGAATAAGTATCAAAGTATTTTTTCTTTATGTCTTTAATTCCAAGTATATCTTCAATTTCGTTTTCTACTTCTATGCCATTTATGATTTCTATCTTATGTATCTCTAACCCATTTTCAATAATTTGTTGAATGTATCCAAAATCAGGTTCTTCATCATCAATTAAATATTGTCCCCATTTTTCCTTTCCCATATGACCTAAAGTACCAAGTTCCAACGCTAGAGCAGATTTATCAGAATGATGTTCATCTATGTATTTTAATTTATATCTATAAGCACATTGATCAAATAAATCTAACCTACTATAACTGAATTTTGAATCACTTACGAAATATTGCATGGTTGAATTTCCTCCCCATTCTTTGTTTTGATTTCATATTTATGTTTCATTAATGTTTCTAAAATTTCTTTTCCTTTGTCACATGGACTATCTTTGTAGTCAAGTAAATCTGCATCATCCCATAATATATACACTTGACAATATGGCGTAAATGGCAATGCAATTTTAAGAAGTTTTTCGGCGAATTTATAAGCATCATTACTATTTGTCTCTTTAAACTGTTTATCAAATCCAAGGAATATTTCTTTTGGTTGAAGCGATAATATCATATTTCTTTGTTGCAAAGATATCGACATACCGCATATGGCTACAGAAAAATTATTTTTTCCATAAAAATCTTCACATTTAAGACAACTTTTTTCTCCTTCAAATATGATTATCTTTTTAAGTTTTTTAATTGCTTCTTGAGTATAATTTAAACCATATAGATTTAACGCCAATGGATGATTGTATTGTTGTTTTTCTACTATTAAAGGCATGTATTTCTTTTTAGCTAGAATATCGTCCTCTCTTAATGCTCTCCCCCTAATACCTACTAGGTTGCTATTAATATCATAATGAGGAATTACAATTTTATCATCTTTAATATAGTATTTTATACCATACATCTCCATCGTTTCAATTGATATACCTTCATCAATCCATGATTGATAATATATTTCTTCAAATACATCAAGTACAATATTATTTACTATAGGCAAATTTACAATCGGTTTTAATATTCTTTTATATTTTTTTATCCATTCCCAATCATCTATAATATAATCTTTATCAAGCTTAGAGAATATTGAAGATATATGAATATTTTTATTAGTTAGTGCAGCAACATATTTAATACACTCGTAGAAACTAAGTTTAATGTTTCGATTTAGTTTGGAACGTCTTACTAACTCATAGATATCAAATGTATCACTACATTCTGTATAACAATGGAATGTTTTACTATCTTTGAAATAATGTAGTTTATATGATCCTCCACTACTATTATGGCAAACAGTCTGAAATAATAAATTGTTGTCTTTATCTCTACGTGGATCTTCACTACCTAAGTCTTTAAGAAGCATTTTTATATCTTGATCATCTAAATCTTGTTTGATTCTCTCTTTATCAAGCATTTATTCCACCTCTAAAAACTAAAGATGGCTTTAGTTGAATTTTCTTCATCTTCTTTATCTACCACTAATTCTTTTTCATCAACTGAATGTTCATCCAGTATAGCATCAATCATTTCTATTTTAGTAGATTCGACAGGAATTACCTCATATTTATTATTAGTAAGAAATAGTTCTGTCAATCGCATATTACCAAGATTAACATAAAGCCACAACTTTACTCTTGAAAGCTTTCCACGCCTTACTTTGTAAATATGATAAACCATATTCGGAACAGGATATATTCCTTTTGATAATATAGGTTTCAGTGAATCCAAATCTGATGCGGTAGGTTCCAATGCTACAATTCCTAAATCTATTTTATCGGCGATGGCTTTAGCTCCTCTAAGTACATTTTGGTCTGCATCTTTAACATTTTTATACTCGCCAGTTGTTTGAGTTGAGCTATCAATATGAACATTATATTTATTACACATGGCCTTTAATCTGTCCGAAAACATTAACAATATCTGATCTTCTCTCAATTTCATACCCTTAGATATATTTGCAATTTCAGCCATAAGTTTCATGGACGTATGGAGATAATCAAATAATATGTATTGAACTTTGTTTTCAATTTGGTATCTTCGTATAACTGTTTCAATATCCTCAATATTAAAATCAGACATATATTCAATCCACAATGGAGATTGTTCAATAAATTCTATTGCTTGGTCTACTCTTTCTTCTTCATCGCCCGTGTAATTGCCATCTAATATTTTATCCTCTTCAACTCCACTGGTATAAGCTACAAGCATTGTTTGTACTTCTTCAATTTCTAATTCTGTTGTGATGTAAAGAGTGGGTTCTGAAATACCTCTGTACATCCATTTCTTTTCTTTTAAGTCCCATATGTAAGGTACAGCATAACTACAAGCATCTCCTGCGGCTAGTCTTGATTTACCTAATCCAGTTGGAGCTGATCTTAAATAAAATTTCTTTAATCTTGCACCTCTTGCAATAGTATTCATTATATTACTTGCCATTGGAATACCCATATCGGGAGCTTCTTTGCATTTTTCTTTTAATTCATATAGTCCTTCTCCTGCTTTTTGTCCTTGGTTGTTTATATTCATCAGATGTTTATTTTTGATATCTACAACTTTTTTTTCAATTGTATTGAAAATATCCTGTACGGATAGACTATCGAATTTTGCCTGCATCTTTTCTTGTTCTCTTGGTTCAACAATCGTTTCATCATATATTTCAGCAATATCAATTCCTTGTTCAATAAACGTCCTTAGTAGACTAAACTTTTTTACTCTTTCATAGGAATAATCGAAATTATTAAGATTGCTATTGTCTTTACATTCAATAATATAATCCATGCCATTATTTTCATTAAATATTTTATATTGTAATTCATACGGAGATAAATAATTATCTATTGCAATATAGTCTATGCTTTTTACACCTTGTAAGTATAAATTATGTATTGAGGCAAATATCATTTTATGAAATATTTCTTCAAAATCATCTCTATCAACAGTATATCTACTATCGCTTAATAATTCAGGATTTTGCAATAAGCAACCTAGTATTTGTAAATAGCTTCGCTTACATGAAAGACCCAATGTGCTCACCTCAAATCGTCAATATTAATTAATTTATTTGTAATTTGTGCTTGTTTTCTTATTTTAACTATTTTGGGAATAACTATTTCAGTCATTTCTAAATTTTCTACTTGTTTAACTATTTCATTTTTTCTCTTTTCATACTCTTGAGCTTCAGTATATGTATATGGGATTATTCCCACACAATCTGATACAATCGGATTGTTTTGTAACTCATAAAAATATTTTAGTGTAATCAACATACCTTTATAACTGAATTTATAAGTAGCATAGTAATCTTTTAGCAATTTATATGTTTTCACATTTAGTTTTGGTATATTTAATAACTTTTTTAAGTAGTCAAATACTGCATCTTTTGCTAATATTTCTTCATCTGAAATTTCTACTTCAATTTGAATAGAAGCTTCTTTTTGTAATTTATCTTTTACTTTTTCAATTTTTTGTTTTTGTTTACTCTTTTCTATTTTAGTGGTTTGTCTTGACATACTGCTAAAACAGTCAACATGATAATACTTTTTTTTATATTCAAACGCATCCTCTTTGTTAACTGTAGTTTTACACAAAGGACACATACAGGGTCTTCCTCTTCCCATTGAATCAACTCCAATACATTATAAGTAGACAGGCATAAATTAACACCTGCCTACTCACAATACTTATATTATATTGATAATTCTTTTGCTCTATCTACTAGATCATCATAAATAACAGACATTACTTCTACTTGTAATTTAGTACATTCGCTTACTTTTTTACCTTTGCCAAGATATTTTTCCACTATTTCTACAAGTTGTGCCACATTATCAGAGTTGATAAACTTTTCACCTATAACACCAATGTTAGTCATTAATTGATCATAATCAAGAATTTCTGATTCAAAAGTTGTTTTTTGCTCTTGAAAAGAAACTGCTTTAACGCCTTCGGCCTCTTCTTGTCTTTGAATCGCTTGAACAATAGCATCTTCTAAATTCTCTGCCGTAAATTCTTTGATGTATGTATCAATATAATCAAATCTACTTCTGGCAAAATACGTATCAGTTTGAGCGAGATATCCAGATGATTTAATTACTTTTTTATCCTCATCTACACCATTTGACTCTAGGTACACGACAATATCACAGTTATCAATGATTGGTTCTAGTGCTCTTTTATCACCTTTTGGAAGAGTTAAACCATTTTTATTTTCTGTTTTGTGTGCGATAAAGATAACCGTGTACCCTGCACCAGTCAATTGATTAATCTCTGTCCAATATTCGGTTTCATATTCTTTCCATAAACCAAATCCTTCATTTCCATCTTTTAGTCTTGAAACACCGTACACGCTATTGATATACTTTTGACAATATTTGGCTGATGCTTCAACTTCATCAAAAATAATTGTACTGTATAATTCTCTTGCCTTACCTACTGAAGCAACACTTGTTAGTTGTTTATTCCATTTCTTGAAATCTGCCCATGAATTGATTGGAACATGTGGTACTCCTGAAATTGCGTTCAATCCTTTTTCAAATGGAAGATATAATGGTTTTTTCATTCTTGTAGCTTGTAGGGTTTTTCCTAAATTGTTTCCCCCATAAACCATGATTGTTTTTCCCTCTAAACCTTTAGCAACAACTGATACTTGTGGGTTAAAAATATCCAATATAATAATCTCCTTTCAATTTGGAGGATAGGCGATGTATCCACCTATCCTTATTATCTTATTCACTAATAATTCTTAAAACGGTAAGTCTTTTCCACTTTTGGGTGTAGAAGATGTAGTTTTACCTTTTCCACTCGTAGTATTAGATTTTTTATTTTTAAGTTCTTCGAGATGTTCTGCTCTTACTGTCATTGCGTTTTTAATAGTTTCCATATTAAATAGCAAAGGGCTATCTTCGACATACGGTTCTGTACCACCAGTGAATACCATTTCTCTTGTTGTGATGGTCGTTGTGGTTTCTTTTGGTTTTCCGATTGCAACAGCAGTTATTTTTTTGGTAGTAAACACTGTATTAATCAAGTCACCATAAATTTTAATTGTTTGACCTGCTTCATACATAGAATCTACAGCATCAATATATTCTTTATCCGCTACAATAAACTCCATAGGGACTACTTTTCCATCATAAATAGGAACTAATCCACTGATTATTTTTCTTCCTGTTAAATCGCCAGTTTTTTTATCTATCTCGTCATTAATTTTATGTATGAATACTTCCACTTCAAACTCTGCCTTTGGTTCATACTCTTCTCCAGGTTTTAATCTATTAACAAAGTTTGTATTGATTTTAATAGGAGACTTTAATTCACCAGCAGGATTATAGTAATCGTTTACCACAAGTTTTGCCCCAGTAATTCTTACTTTATCAGCTTCCTCCTTGCCGACCTTTGCAATGGATTTATATTCATCCATTATTGTTGTTAATCCTTTGAATACCGAATTATCATTTCCATCTTTTTTCAATTTATAAGCGAAAACATCAACTGTATGAATTGAATTTTCCTCTGTTTGGATAACAACTTCTCCAGTAATCGCTTCTTTACCTTGTACTTGCTTTATTTCGATATTAATTTCTGATACTGTTCCTTCAATTGTTACTTTGTTCTCAGCTTCTCTAAGTAGTGTATTTGCATTGTTTTCAGTCATTGTTTAATTCCTTCTTTCAATAATTTTATTTTACTATTTATTACACATGATCTCTTAAAATATATTGAAAGAAGGTGGTGGTTTGCTTCTCTTAACAGGTTTCCAACAGTTACCTTTATTCTTCAACTAACCAATCCTTTCTCTAAAATATTATTTATTTTTAACCTACTTAATAAGTATACCACACAACTAAAACCATGTCAACATTTTATTTATTACTTTTAACAAAAACATAAATCGCATGAAAATATCCTTTTATTGGATTATTTGATTTTAGAAACCCTTATGTGGCAAGGGTTACTGGGTTTTGCTTTTATGGATTTTCTATAATTTCCTTAACAATTTGAGGTATTTTAGATTGGATGTTTAGATGAATTATTCAAAAATTAAATCTTTAAAAATAGTTGTTTCTCCACAATCTTTAGAAATATTATTTTTTAGTTCATCTAGTGAATCACTTTTATAAAAATATCCTTGTCCGTCTAATCTTATTAAAACATAAATATGATGACCTACATTAATAAAATTAGGCAATGCAGAAACTATATACCACTGACCTGTATAA